>Ga0307430_1000398_pt1 | contig 38657 bp, 23 predicted proteins | sample SalMarWE160130MG_FD_202159 | JGI IMG/M metagenome (GOLD analysis project Ga0307430, IMG submission 202159) | Salt marsh sediment microbial communities from the Plum Island Ecosystem LTER, Massachusetts, United States - WE1603-130 | ecosystem: Environmental > Aquatic > Marine > Intertidal zone >...
AAAATCAGAATCCAACACCAAGAAAAGAAAGAAAAATACATCCAAAATCAATTACTCGGACAGACTCCTAGACCGAATATCGAGCTACTAAATAATGCCTTGAAACAGACAGGCCGGAAGGGACCGGAGTTTACTGTGACGAATTGGCAACAACTTATCTACCAGCGAGTTGAAACGTTTCACTGGAAACGGATCGTCGATGACGTAAGACCTTTCTTGGAGCGGGCCGAAGATATTAAGTTAATAACAAAAGAAAACCTTTTAACATTATTGCGACAGTAACGATTGCCATGAAGTTGAATGGGAGGACAAGATGTCCGTTCAACCCCGACTGGGCTGAGTTAAAGGCCAGCTTATAGAATATCATGGTAATGTGTATTACTTAAGACCTCCTGCCCATTACGCAGGCACTCTTAATCATACAAGTTGTACAAAAGCGGTAGTAAAGATTTTACTTTCAAATGTGTGCATCGACTTCAGATTCATATCCAAAAGCTTCAAGATGTAATATCGAAGACCAACGGGAAATAAAACCGCTAGTAGAGCTGACCTTAATCCTAATCTTCCTGCCTCGAAATGCAGTTATTCAAGACTCCTAATTTTTTCACATTTCTTACGAGAAGCGAACGTTTTTCAATTCATCAAATCGTAGTTGCTTGCAAGGTGTCCAACTGAGAAAATGACTGAAGCATATGATAGAATGAAAAGACAATAAAACATGCAAAAACAGCATAATTGTTCGAGCTTGCTACTGTGCGATTTTAGCGAGAAAACGACGGTTTTTGTTACATCGGATTAAGTATACTGCGCGAATAAAATCCTTTGTTGATATAAAGTCTTGTTAAATATAGGCTTATATACATAATATCTAAAGAATCTTAACTCTTGTCACTATTTTGTCACTATTTTGCACTAAATCAGGCCACTTTTTCACTTGATTTAGATAACTAAAATCACGATAGATTGAGTTATGAAGAAGGTATGGATATACAAAAGAAAAGGTGTTAAAGGCTGGTGGATCGGGTAGTGTAAATATGTTTCTGTAAATTGGTGTTAAACATGCATGTGTCTGGGTGGAAGCGAGCGTAGCGAGCTGGAACCCAGACACATGCGAAATTCGCTTGAAAAGGTGGGCTCGTCCCGTTCTCCTATAAGGTTTTATGGAAACTTTAATTAGGAGAAAAACAAGATGGCCCACCGGAACAATGATAGCAAGCTGGACGACTTAATGGAATTGTTAATTGAAAATGGTTTTGAAGGCTTTGCCGATGTGCTGAGGATTTTACTCAACGAGGCAATGAAAATCGAGCGGGATCAGGCTCTTGGTGCCCAGTTGTATGAACGCACTCAGGCTCGTCGGGGCTATGCCAACGGATATAAACCAAAGACTGTCGGCACTCGTGTTGGCAAGCTGTGCGTGGATGTGCCGCAAGTGCGAGGGGATGTGGACTTTTATCCTTCGGCTCTTGAGAGAGGCTGTCGCAGCGAAAGAGCCTTAAAGCTGGCGATTGCTGAGATGTATGTCAAAGGTATTTCCACGCGCAGGGTAACTGATGTCCTGGAGAAAATGTGCGGATTGGATATCAGCAGCACCCAGGTCTCAAGAGTAGCTAAGATACTTGATGAACAGCTTGAAAAATGGCGTAGTCGACTGCTTGGTGAATACCCGTATCTTGTACTGGATGCTCATTATGAGAAAGTGCGTAAAAACGGCTCTGTGGTCAGTTGTGCCGTGTTTACAGCCATTGGCATAGATACTGACGGCAGGCGTGAAATACTTGGCGCAAGTGTCTCTTTGAGTGAGGCTGAGACACACTGGCGTAACTTTCTGAAAGGTTTGAAGAAACGTGGATTGTCAGGCGTTAAATTTGTGGCAAGTGATGACCACGATGGACTCAAAGCTGCTTTGAATGCTGAGTTTACCGGCGTGATCTGGCAAAGGTGTCAATGTCACTTGCAGCGTAATGCCGTTAAGTATGTTCCGAAGGTTTCGATGCGTAGCCAGGTAGCTGACGACCTGCGGGACATTTTTAATTCAAAGGACCTGCTGTCCGCTGAAGAAAGACTGCAAAAATACGTTGAGAAATACAGCAAATCCGCACCGCAGTTGGCCGAGTGGATCGAGGAGAATATCCCTGAAGGATTGGCTGTTTTTGCTTTGCCAGGTAAGCATCGAAAACGGATGCGGACAACGAACATGCTGGAGCGATTACATGAGGAAATCAAACGCAGAACTCGGGTTGCAAGGCTGTTTCCAAATGAGGCTTCACTGCTGAGATTAGTCAGTGCGATAGAGATGGAGATTAGCGAGGACTGGGTTGCCAGCAAAAGATATTTGGATATGAACGTGGAAATGGAGAACGAAAACGAGTCTGCTGATTCAAAGGAAAAAAGAATTTACAGAAAAAATGTTGCTTGATCTGGTACGAAAGCGGCAAACGCAAAGCAAAGGCCTTACCAAGTAAAGCCCTGGCCGAACATTATCGCCAAATAAAATACACCCAACTAAACTCCGACGTATTTACTGGGACAGTCACTGTACAGTGGCCCCAGATGCGAAACGAGTATTTGCACAGCAAAAAAGTCGCTGGTTATGTCGAAGCTTCAATTTATGAAGTAGCCCTTACGTTGCGTCACTTTGAACGACTAGTGGGAAAATGCAACTCGAAACAGATTACGAAAAACGCTATTGACAAGTACATACTCAATAGGGGCAAAGATGTAATACGTTCAACAGTCAATAAAGACATCAGAAATCTGAGAGCGTTTATTAACTGGTGTAGGAAAAACAGATACGTAAATGGTGAAATAGAAGTAAAAGAATTGAAGGAAGATGAAAGGCCTGTCATATCCTTAAGTCACACTCAGATAAAGAAGTTGCTGTCAACTTCTAAACGCTATAAGACAATGTGGATGAGAATTCTGTTGGCTTTAGGCACAGGACTCAGACTTGGTGATATAGAATCAATAATAGTTTCTGATATTGACTTTGAAAACAGCTCTGTCACTACGAGGAGCAAAAAGACCAGGAAGAGTATGGGCTCACGGCCTGTGCCGGTTCCGATCATGGCTGAGCTTAAGAAATATGTCTCCGGATTGGATGCTAAGCAAGAAAAGATATTTAATGATAATTTCAGCCGATACAGATGGAAACAAATACGTCGGAAACTTGACCTGGATGACTTTAAATTTCATGATTTACGAAAGACCTTTGGTTCTGTACTTGCTCAGAACGGCGTATCCACTGCTGTCACACAGAAATTATTGGAGCATTCTTCACCAGATCTTACCAATAAAGTCTATACGAATGTTGATCCCGTATTGCGTCATGCGGTGGATCAAATACCAGCTAGTGAATGGCTGTAACCTGCATATGAAGCAGCGCCACTGGCAACTATTGCTCTGTCAATTACTCGAGCATGAAGGCTGGATTTGGTTACCCACTCATAGCGTGGGAGATAACACACGACGATACAGGTGGTTTTATCATGAACTGATCTGGAGGGTAGCCCGCTTTCATGATAATATGTGAGTGTTTCTACGCATGCATATCAAATTGTGTCTACTCAGGGACCTCTTCTTTGGCGAGTACGGCTAGTTTAGCAGCGCTGACTTTGCGATAGACACCTTCGGGGGCACGTCTTACGCCGTTTACGGTGAGCAGATCGCGGTCGATCGAGATGCCAAAGAGCTGTTCGTTGGTTTCAAGACACGGCCGAATTAGCTGCCAGTCCTCCTCGGCAAGCTCGGTGAAATAACCACCGTTCAATTGCTCTTGTATTAGCTTATGGTGTGGGTCCCTTACGTAAATGGCACCACCGGATGCGAGGGAAAAGAGATTTGAGCCGGGATATGGTGATTCCTGCGGGACGACGCGGCCTTTGTTATCAAACTCTATTCCATTTACGACGACAAAGCCGCCGCCATTGAGGGCGTCGCCTGCCATAAAGGATTCGGCGAGGAAGTCGAGGCATGTGCCATTAATGACGACGCGGGGTCGGCCCGCTGCATTGATGAGCGGACGTCCTGCCGCATTTCCGAGAATGTAGACTTCGCCGCCTTTTGCGCCGTACATAAAGGCCTGTCCGACGTCACCGTATATGACGAGGCGACCTGCTTTCATGATCTGGCCGAGTTGGTCCTGACCGTTGTCGTGAACGTAAATTTCCATTCCATCTATTCCGGATGCAACGTAATCACCGGATGAACCGAAAACGTCGATTCGAACGTCAGAAGTGTTGGAGCCGAAGCCGCAGCCTGTAAAACGGTGGCCTCTGAGTCCGTATACTATGAAGCGTTTCCAGCCAAGTTCATAGGCCTGAACCATTAGTCTGGCGTCGCATTCCTGGCCTTCGGATGGGAAGTTGCTGGTGCAAATAACGAGGGTTGTCTCTGTGGCTTTCGGGGCCTTTATCTTGTCACGTGTATCCCAATCGATGTGCCGGATGTGAGTGGCACTATTATCGGTTATCGAAGGGACCGATTTGAGGATAGAATCAATGGTCCGGCGGATGATCTGAAGGACAACGGAGCGTTTCTTTTTGCCGCAATCATATCGTTGGTTATTCAGAAGCGTAAGAATTTCCAATGCCCAGTGAAAGTGGGACTGGCTGTGGAAGGCGAGTCTTTCGATTTGAGAAGTCAACCAACGCAGGGAGTCGAAATCCCAGTCGGCTATGAGGATTGATACCTCTGTGAAGAGGTCGTTTGCATTGTTTTGCTCTGCAGAAGCTTCAATCTTTTTGGCAAGGTCTATGATTGTTTTATCAGCGTTCAGTTCACAGCTAAAGTCGACAGCCCAGTCTCCAGGTGGACAGGTGATAGGTTTTCTAAACTTGTCGGCACAGGAGAGTTTGGCATTTTCGCTGCTGGCGTTTTCTATGGTAAATGAAAATGCTCCGCCGTCGGTGTTGCTTCCGCCACGGGCGTTCCAATAGCGGTCGGCTATGGGACGGAAGCGGGAGTCTTCCGCACTGAGCGAATGGAGAGTGGCATCAATAGCCTGTTTTTCGGATGCTATTAGTCCTATAGTAGCGTCTCCTTCTTGCAGAGCGAACACTTGTGGCCGCAGCATGGATGTGTCTGTAATACCAAGCAGCTGAAATTTGTCGTTATCTGGGTCGCTCCGAGCGAGGATAAAGAACCAGGGGCCATCGGGCGAACCATGCATGTGGAGCGATTGGATAGCCCGGTAAGCCTTTTTCTTGTCTTCAGGCAATCGCTGAAAATCCAACTCCGTAGTAGGGGCCAGAGCTTCAATCACAAACTCAAGCGGGTAACCGTATACCCGCTTCCAAAGGTCAAAAAGAAGCACTGAGACCTCTGTGTCGGTTAGAAACAGTGACATAATGTTGTGCTGGCGGAGGTACTCGCAGATACTGAAGTAGTTAGCGAAATCGCCGTTGTGGACCAGCGCCTCGTTCATTCCAATGAATGGGTGCGAGCCCGCCGGATGCCACACCCGTCCCTTTGTAGGATAACGCTGATGCGCGATCCAGACCTGAGCCTGGAAATCTTCCAGGCCATAGTACTGCACAACCTGTTCAGCATAACCTACTATTTTGAAGATCATCAGGTTGCGGGCGTGTGAGAGGACGAAGGCACGCTTCTCACCCAACGAGGCGTAGAAGTTCTGGTTCAACTTGAAGCTGTTCTGGTAGATGAATTCATCTTCTGCCATCCTCGAAGCTACTTTCGTCAGATTGTTTTCCTCGGCAAAGCGCGAAAGAACCTCAGGCTTAACACGAACACAGTAACGCACGATGTCTGGAGGACGAACTTCCAGCCCCACGTCACGATAGTCAGAGACGGATTTCAGTCTGACTCGATGGTCTATTCTGAAATGTGGGGTGACGAAAGCATCTTCCACCTGATGTTCCACTTCCGGATCGAGCAGGGCAATTTGAAGGATGTAATCATCCCTTAGTGTAGCGGCATCCACTCCTAATTGTTTGGGGACTAAACCTGCAGCAGCTATACCCCCGCCCTTGCCGTTTCCCCGGTTGTGCATCTGTATTGAAGGTTCGAAGATGTGCCGACCGCCTACAGGGATGCTGGAGGCGAAACCAACGACGCCGCAGCCGCCTTCCTGGACTAAATGCTCATCGTAAAGGTCCTGTGGATTCACACTTGCTATGATTTTCTTTCTTGAAGAGAAGATGTTCTTTGCAAATTTGTTCATTTCTTTTTTTCTCACTTTTTATTAGTATCCGGCTTGTTGTCGTAATCGAGGTGAGTGAGCACGTCGGAACGGCCGACCAATTGTTTGATACTTTTTAGTCCGAGCCGCCAGCATATATATTGAAGCTGTTTTGACCATGAATGGAAGATGTTTACGAGTCTCTGTGTTGACCACTCCATGTCAAGCATTTCAGAAAGTTCCGGGTCGGTAGTGGCAATACCCCTGGGACATCCCCTGCCGCTTTCACAGGCGCCACAGCGAATGCATTCGAGCGCCACAAGCTCCACAGTTCCAATGACGACACCGTCAGCACCTAAGGCTATTGTCTTAGCTACGTCCCAGGCGGTGCGCAGCCCTCCAGATGCAACCAGGGTTATCTCGTCTCGTATTCCTTCAGCCAACAGGAAGCTGTGCACCTTGGGTATGGCGTATTCTATTGGCATGGCAATATTCTTTTTTGCGATGTCGGGTGCGGCTCCTGTACCGCCATAACTGCCATCCAGATGTATTATTTGGGCACCGGCATAGTAGCTGCCGACGGCAACCATGTCCACATCGGTTGGGGTGGAAACCTTTACGGATACCAATGCTCTCGGATTAATCTCCTTGATCCAGTCAACGTGTTTCTTGTGGTCCTCGACGGAGTATACCGAGTGGAATGGGAATGGAGAGAACAAAGCACTACCCTCGACCGACTCTCGCATTCGCGCTACCGCAGGAGTTACTTTGTCACCGAGGAGATGACCGCCGAGGCCGGGTTTTGCACCCTGGGCATATTTAAATTCGACCATCCTTACACGCTGGATAGTCTCTTCACGAACCCCGAAGAGACCTGTCGCGACTTGTGTGATGACGTTATCATCGTATTCATTCAGTTCTTTGGGGTAACCGCCTTCACCGGAACAGGTAAAGGAGTTAAAAGTCTTGTAAGCCTTCGCCCTTGAAAGCATAGTTGCGAGGCTGATGGAACCGTAGCTCATACCGCCGCCGTAGAACGGAATATCGATGGGGACCTTTGGACGGCCATCTTCTCGCTTATTAAGAGTAATGCCGATATCGACGTCTTCTGGTTTGAATGAAGTATCGGAGATCTTGTCAGGAAAGACGATATCTATCCTGTCGAAGCCACCTCCAGAGGCGCCGCGTTTGTACTCGATATCCTTATCGGGGGGCATACCGGTTGTGGCTTGTTCCCAGGTGCTTATCAAGAGCTCTGATGTCCAGCGGGGGTCGCCAAAAGCCTGCCACATGGGGTCGGACCCGACGCGAAGAGCATTTACAGGACAATTTTTTACGCAGAAGGAACCGGCAAGACGGCATACCTCGGAACCGCGACACAGATGAGACTTGGGGGTGAGCATCCTTTTGCCAGCCTTTACGTGGACACCGTACTTGCAGGCCTCGGCACATTTGCCGCAGGCTATGCAATTGGTGGTCCTTACTACCCTGTAGACGGCAAGGGAGTTTCTGAATCTTGAGGGACAAGGCGAAGCAAGTTTTTTATCAGCGGGTGGATAATCTGCCTGAATCTTCGCTTCTTGTTCCATGTTAGTGTGTTTATCATCGGCGGCGAATTTGAGCGATTCTTCGAGAGAGCGAATCCTTTTACCAAAGAGTGGACCAAAGTTGTCGCGTTCGAGGTCCTTGAAGAACATGATCCTTCCAAGTTCACCGCGGAGGCGGCGTACTTCGCGGATGCCCATCGCACCTAGCACCTCGATCAGTTGTGAATGCCATGAACCGATCAGGTTAATTATCCGCTGAGCTCCCCAATCGTTGGGGGCGGTGTCGATTTCTACGGGACAACTTTTTCTGTTAGAGCAATCTTTGCAGAGCCTGCAACCCAAGGCGACGAGCAGCGCCATGTTTAACGCAACGCCATCCGCACCACAGGCAATGATTTTAGCTACGTGTTCAGCGAGAGCCATTCCGCCGCTGATAAGGACAGTGACCTGATCTCTGAGTGCTTTTTCCAGAAGAGCTGAATGGACTTCCTTTAAAAGTTTGATTATGAAGTCGTCACTTCTTTTTCCAAAACCTTTGCCATTGTAAGTTGCCTGGAGGTGCATTATTCCGGGGCCTTCGGCCGCGATAGAAATTACACGTTCGACGGCGTTTTCATCGAGCGGCAGACGTACAGAAACGATTATACCTGGATTGGTCGCGGTTATTTTTTTGATAGCGGCTGGAATGTTTTCTGACCAGGCAAGTTCAACGATAGCTATGCCGCGAAGATCTTTAACGTCATCATAGGCAGTATCGAATCGCACAATGAGATGCTCTTTGTGTTTTGCAAGTACGTTGTTGGCATCCTTTAAGGAAGTAACGGCAAAGGTGTTAATCCCGACTGCAGCAGAGGCTATCGCTTCTTTTGTAACGTCGGTAACAAATTTGTTGTCAGGAAGGTCGAGCACTATGGGGATGGGGATCTCAGAAAAAGCGGGAATATCTGTGATGAGGTCACCCTGTTCGTTGAATTGTAAGTGCTCGGGACGTCTTCCCAGTTCTATGGCGGTGGAGATATATTCACGGCCGTGTATGCCATCCCTTGTAGGCCTGACAATCTCGGACATGTCCGTCCACATGGAATCAAAACCTGTGCCGGCAAAGAAACCACGGTAGCCAGCACCTGAGACGGGTATCTTACCGGTTTCAGACTGGTCCCATATGCTGGTGATGATATCGGGACGCCAGTATTCGTTGCCCAGTCTTTCGTATTCGGGATTAGGCATACGGAAAAGAATGTTTTTTTTGCACTCCTGTACGCAGCGCATGCAGTTTATACAGAGCACATCGGCGGTGTCTACGGCCTGTGGGGTGTCGAACTTTCTTTTGTTATAGACGTCGTAGACGCAGGAGTCTCGTTTGACACATCGCATACAACCGAGACAACCGTCACTCTCGATTGCGTTGAACATAGGTACGGGGAAGAACCTTGGTTCTGCCGTCTTAACTTCAACGTGGTATTTCGCTGGCATATTCTATTCTCACATATTCAGGGCAGGCATAGTCTGTACATATAAGTTAATAAATTCGTGGACGCGGCAGTAAACCTGCTGACCTGATTATATCCGGTAAAAGTTCTTCTGCTTCTATCGCTTGAAGGTGGACACCCTTTATTCCGCTGAGATTCTTTACTGCGTCGATAAGCTCAAGGGTTACCTCGATGCCTTCTATCTTGGGATCAGCGGCATCTTTCATTCTTCGGATCAAGTCTTCGGGAACCTCAATGCCTGGGACATTGGCGTTCATGTATTTGAGCATACCGGCAGAGCGGGGGACGATAATACCCGGCAGGATGGCTGCCCTATCGGTAAGGCCCATATCCTCAGCGCGTCTTACGGCTTCTGCGAAACGTTTAATGTCATAAACGGCCTGGGTCTGGATGAAGTTGGCACCGGCGTTTATCTTCTTTGCGAGTCTTATAATGCGGAATTTTTCAGGCGGACTGAGGGGTGTCCAGGCAGCACCAATGAAGAACGGTGCGGCAGGTGATATCGAGTCTCCACCTTCCTGGATTGCTCCGTCACGGAGGCCTTTGACAACTGAGATCAATTGGATGGAATCGATATCATAGACGTTCTTTGCACCGGGATGGCCTTTGAGTTTGCCGCCTGCACCGGCCGACTGATGATCGCCGGAGAGGCAGAGGACGTTTCTCATTCCCAAGGCCCATGCACCGAGCAGGTCCGACTGGATAGCGATACGATTCCTGTCGCGGCATACGATTTGCATTACCGGTTCAAGGCCTTCCTGAAGAAGAATCTTGGATGCGGCGACGCTTGACATGCGGACAACAGCAGTCTGGTTATCGGTTACGTTATAAGCATCGGCAACACCGCGAAGGATACTGGCTTTTTTCTTCACATCAGCGGGATCAGGTCCCCTTGGGGGTCCGACTTCGGCAGTAACGGCGAAATGACCGGCGGCGAGTCTGCGTTCCAGGTTACTTCCTACGAACATCTTCATTGTCTAAGGTCCTCCCGTATTACTCTTTTTGGTCCTCCATGACGCGAATTAGACCAGTCTTTTGCCTTTTTGAACTCAGAGAGTGATTCGAGTTGGCCTCGCTCGTCAGCACGTTCGACGATAAGGTTCCAAATACAGTCCACGTCTCCGTTGACTTCACACTTTCCATCTTTCCGCGTTCCACCACAAGGGCCGTTTAAAAGGCTTTTAGCACAGCGGGCAACGGGACAGTAGCCGAAAGTCTCACCGAGGATACAATCACCGCAGGCGGCACATCTTGTAGCCCATAGACCTGCTTCTTCACGAATAGTGAGGGCGGATGTGTTTACGCCGGGATAGACGGTTATAGGATCAAATCTTTCGGCGAGGGCCTGTACACCAATGCCGCAAGCGATACTCATTATGGCGTCCACTTCGGTGACTTGGTGGGCGAGCTGCTCAATGAACTCCCACTCGCACTGCTTTTCGAGGGTAGCTGTTACTATCTCGACGGAGTGATCCCGTTTTTTCAAAGCCATGCGAAGGAGAGGAGCGAGCGTTTCCACCTCTTTTTCACCTCCTGCGGCACACTCGGCAACGCAGGTTGCACAGCCCACTAAGAGTACCTTCTTGTGAGTTTTGAGTTTATCGATGAGTTCATCGAGAGGCTTCCATTCTGCAAAAATCAATGCTATTCTCCTTTCTTCATCGGATTTACACCAAAGGGCCGAACAGCATCGGCACGGGCCCTTGCAAGGTCTATCAGTTGTTCCGGTGATTGTGATAGTTTATGGCTGATGCCGACTCGCTGGGGAGCATAGCCGATCTTTTCAAGCAGGCCGCGGATGTATTCAATGCGTCTTTCGGCACGGAGGCTTCCGACGAGGTACTTGCAGCTTTTTTCTGGGCAGGCGACAACCTCGACGGCGTCGGCACCTGACTCGAGTAATTTGAGTATGTGGGAGACTTCGATCTTGCTGCTGCAGGGCATCATTTCGGCACGAACGGACAGGCCGGCGCTTTCCTGGTACCAGGCGGAGCCTTTTGCCTCATCACGTAGGCCATGTTGACAATACAACACCACTATTTCCGGGTCCTGATCGGGTCGTTGGGATTTGTTACTCATATGTGCCTTTCCAAATGCAAACACAAAATTTAACAGCGGTTCTTCCGATGATTCCATGTTCTGCATTACAGCACTTATTTAGCCATTTCTATATATATATATCAATTACTATACGCTGGTTTACTGATCTAAATACACTTATTCTCCGAATAGATATCATAAACTGTTCTTATAGAACCAATATTATCCCTAATTTCATAAACTACATATCCTAATTGAGCACAGTCATTAGTCAATTAATTTCACGCAAGGCTGGCTTCGACCCGCGCATTAGCAAAGGGCCTTGGGGCTACCCCAGAACTTCAAAGTTAAGCCCCTAAAGCCCTCTGCACAAAACTCAAGATTCAGCTTTTAACTGTCATAGTACAAATGGAACTCATAAGGATGCGGCCGCAGTGCAAGCTCGTGAAGCTCATTCTCGCGCTTCCAGCTTATCCAGGTTTCAATCAAATCGCCTGTAAAGACACCACCTGCTGTAAGGAATTCGTGGTCCTTCTCCAGAGCGTCAATCGCCTCCGCCAATGAACCGGGAGTTTTCTGGTACTTGTCCAATTCTTCCGGTGTCATCTCGTAAATATCCCGGTCCAGCGGCTCGCCCGGGTCAATCTTATTTTTTATGCCGTCTATGGCAGCCATCAGCATTGCTGTCCACGTTAAGTAGCCGTTGCAGGTGGGGTCGGGGCAGCGGAACTCGAGGCGTTTTGCCTTCGGACTGTCCGAGTACATCGGTATGCGGACCCCGGCCGACCGATTACGGGCTGACATCACAAGGTTCACGGGGGCCTCAAAGCCCGGCACCAGACGACGATAGGAGTTTGTCGTCGGGGCGGCAAAGGCCAAGATAGCCGGCGCGTGTTTGAGAATGCCGCCAATAGAGTATAAACCAATGTCACTAAGTCCGGCATATCCACTATCCGCAAACAAGGGCTTTCCGCCTTTCCACAATGAAAAATGAGTGTGCATTCCGCTGCCGTTGTCCTCAAAAACCGGCTTGGGCATAAACGTTACCGTCTTGCCGTTGCGTTTGGCTACATTCTTAATGATATACTTGTACCACATGAACTGATCAGCCATCTTCAGAAGATCGGTAAACACCATATCGATCTCGGCCTGCCCTGCCGTTGCAACTTCGTGATGGTGTGCCTCGACTACAATGCCTACTTTCCACATCTCTCGAACCATCTCACCACGCAGATCGTGATAGGTGTCGGTGGGGCTTACCGGGAAATAACCGCCCTTAAAACTCGGCTTATAACCCAGGTTTGGCTCCTCGAAACGGGCCGTGTTCCAGGCTCCTTCGACAGAATTTATTTCATACATTCCCGTATGCTGATTTTGTTCGTAGCGGACCTCATCAAATATAAAGAATTCCGGCTCAGGCCCTATATAGCAAACGTCGGCAATACCGGTTTCCTTCAGATAAGCCGCTCCTTTGCGCGCAACGTACCGAGGGTCACGAGTATAGTCTTCTTTGGTAACCGGGTCCACGATATTAGCAATAACGCTGACGGTCGGCTCTTTGAAGAAAGGGTCAATCACAGCAGTATCCGGGTCGGGCACAGCTAACATATCCGAGACATGGATTCCCTGCCAACCACGAATTGAAGAACCGTCAAAGCCAAGTCCATCCTCAAATGTGCTTTCATCCCAGGTCTCTATTGGATAAGAACAGTGCTGCCATGTTCCTAAGAGGTCGGTGAATTTTAAGTCAACCATTTTCGCATTATTTTTCTTTGCGAATTCAAGAAAATCTTTCGGTGTCATCAGTTACTTCCTTTCAAAAATTGTTGCTTTATGTTGTCATTGAGCTTTTTTAATAACTAACCAATTGCCTTATTACCTTTTTCGCCGGTACGAATTCTGATACACTCAGGAAGGTCAAGCACGAATATCTTTCCGTCACCGATCTGTCCGGTTTTTGCCCCTTCGACGATTGCATTGATTGTTTTCTCGACAAAATCCTCATTTACACCTATCTCAAGCCTTACTTTCTTGAGCAAGCTCACCTCAAACTTAATACCGCGGTAGCTTTCCTTGTACCCGTGCTGTTCGCCACAGCCCACAGCATTAGTCACGGACATTTTGTAAACTTCCGCTTTATATAAGGCTTTTTTGACATCCTTTAGTTTGTGCGGTTGAATATATGCGACTATAAGTTTCATTATTTGCTCCTTGCTTGGGTATAACCTCAAATAGTGCTGAATATCTGGAAGCCGCCATAGGCCTCCATGCCGTGCTCTCCGATATCAAGTCCTTGCAATTCCTCTTCCCGGCTGATCCTCAGGCCCATTGTCAAATCGATTAACTTGAACACTATTCCCATGCTGACGATGACAAAAGCCACCGTACCGACGCAGCCCACTATTTGGATACCCAACTGCATTGGATTACCGCCATAGATAAAACCATTATTTGCCAATCCCAATGCACTTTTGCCGAAGATTCCAACACACAACGTACCCCAGATTCCGCAGATCCCGTGCACGGGCACAGCACCGACAGGGTCATCAACCTGGAGTTTATCAAGTAGCTCAACTGCCCTTACGACTGCATAGCCGGCCACCGTCCCAATCACCAAGGAGGCCCAGGGCTCGACGTACGCACAGGGAGCAGTTATAGCTACCAGCCCGGCCAAAGCGCCGTTCATTGCCATAGACAAATCCGGTTTGCCGAACCTTTTCCACACTGTTGCCGTGGCAGCAATACCACCCAATGCCGCCGCCAAGTTTGTGTTGATCGCAACACGGCCGATGGCTGAGCCGTTCCCCACACCCAGTGTTGAACCCGCGTTGAACCCGAACCAACCAAACCAAAGAATAAAAACACCTAAAGATGCCAGCGGAATATTATGGCCGGCGAGGATATTAGGCTTGCCGTCAATACCATATTTCCCTTCTCTCGGTTTCAGAATACATGTTCCCATAAGAGCCGCAAAACCACCCACTGTGTGGACTACGGTCGACCCGGCAAAATCGGAAAAACCCATTTTGCTGAGCCAACCTCCGCCCCAGATCCAATGCCCAACAATTGGATATACCAGAGCCGAGATAATAAAAGAGTAAATCAAATAAGCCGGGAACTTCATCCGTTCTGCCATTCCACCGGCAACTATCGTCGCCGCTGCTCCACAAAAAGCCGCCTGAAACAGCCAGAAGGCATAAAGAGGGATGCCATCAGCTGTCGACTCAAGCCCAAATAAACACCAGCCTTTCACGCCACAAAAACCATTACCATCGCCAAACATCAAGCCATAACCGATAAGGAAAAAGCCTAATGAAGCCATACAGAAGTCCAGGAAGTTCTTGGTCAGGATATTGCAAGTGTTCTTTGCTCTGATAAAACCGGCTTCCACCATCCCGAACCCAGCCTGCATGAAAAATACCAGAAATGCCGCTAAAAGCACCCACACCGTATCCAGCCCCTGCTTAAGCTCAGCTGCATTGATGTTTTCGTTGGCAGAGTTGTCGGTTTCAGCCGCCTTGGCAAATGTAGGCACGTAAGATAATATCAACAATAACGCCACAATACCAAACAATAACCTTTTCAATTTTCTATCCTTCCTTTCAAATCCTTTTTAGAATATCTTTACTAAACTTATACCAGCGACGAAAAAATCGCTGTCGGTCCCGTACGCATTACTGTCACGTATGTCATCGCTGACCAGCGTCACATAATTCAGGCTCGGAGCTAAGGTGCAGCCGCCAATTTCTATGGGGAAGGAAACAGAAAAAATCAGATCATTCAACTTGCTCTGGTCCGTTCCCCAATAATACTTGTTGTAAGATCCACTACCATAGCCCAAGCTCGCGCTGATATCCAAACCGACAGGAACATTGGGTGTGATCTGAGTAATCTTTTCGATACTGTGTTCAAAACTTAACGAAGCGTATGAACCCTCGACTTCATCTAAGTCGTGATAAACAGTGACTGAAGGACTCAATGGTAAATAAAAATTGAGTCCCCAGAAGATTTCGGATGTATCGGGTATCCGTGTTCCATCGGCGGTAGCTCCCGGAAAATCATAATAAATAAAACCGACAGAATAGCCGATACCTTCCAATCCCAATAGATCAGAGGAATAATTAAGATAGCAATCTATTTCAGAAAAATTACCACTCTTATCATTAATGTTGGTCAACTCAAGATTTCCCCAAATCGCTGCAGTGAAGTCTTTCCAGCTGAGATTGATACTCGGCTGGAAAACCGGATCATCATCGACATTCTGCCCTCGCCAGATATACTTACTAACATAATCAGCCCTAAGCTCAAAATTCATTGAACGTTTGGCAAAAACCTGGCCACCACTACAAGCTAATACACTGCAAATAAAAATAAAAAATCTCATCTCTTTTACTTGTACCTCAGTGGATTCCCCTATTAATACAAAGCCCGCTTAATATAAAGCTCGCTGTTATGCTACAACAATGAAGTTAACAATACTTCACACGTCAATCGTTTGCTCTTTAATGATTAGCAATTGTCGTGCCAGAATGAATTTTTATTAGAAAAAAGCCATAAGTGCTTATTTTACAGTAAGAAAGATGGAGAACGGTACGACTAACAAAAAACCAAGAAGTTACAATTGTGTCGCTTTTTTAAATAAATATGACAAATATGTATCCTCAATAGCTGTGTCTACGAAGATAATTGGTGAAGATGATAAGTACCTGATATAAAAGTATATGTAATTGTATAGTCTTGTTTTCAACTTAAACTTATATTACATATTTGTAAAACTTATTTGACAATATTGCAGCAGTGCCGTATATAATAACTGTGTTTCATAGCAAGGTGTTACGGATTATGGCTAACAATAAACCTAATCTGGAAAATCTGATAGCGCAGCCAACTTGCCATGTGCGTGCATTGGAAACTCTCTATAAAATCAGCAGGATATTGGCCGCTGGGACCCACCGAAAGCAAGCACTCGCCGATGTTGTGGAAGTACTTGAACAGGAACTTGGTCTGAACAGAGGTACAGTAACACTTCTGTCACCGGATGGAAAAGAGATTAGAATTGAAGTTGCACATAGTTTTCCGGAAGAACGCAGTCGAGAAGTAAGTTACAGAATGGGCGAAGGTGTAACAGGCAGAGTAATGCAGACCGGAAAAGCGGTGATTATACCGAAAGTATCGGAAGAACCACTGTTTCTTAATCGATTTGAGCGATGGAATGTTACTAAGGAAGAGATCAGCTTTATTTGTGTTCCTATTTCTATTGGCCAGGAAATAATCGGCACAATTTCGGTTGACCGGGCATATGATAAGGATGTATCCCTCGAGGAAGACATGCGAGTGCTGAGTATCTTGGCCAGTATGATTGCCAATGATGTGAGAACAAGAAGGGAGGAAGCACTACGTCGACAAGAACTTGAGGATGAGAATCTACGATTGCGTTATGAGCTGGAAGGCAGGTTCAGGCCAGAAAATATAATCGGCAACTCTAATACTATGCGTGACGTATATAGGCAAATTCACAAAGTTGCCGGCAGTGACACAACAGTTCTCATTCGCGGTGAATCTGGTACTGGCAAAGAATTAGTTGCCCACGCAATTCATTATTCGAGCCATAGAGCAAAAGGACCCTTTATAAAGGTCAACTGTGCTGCCTTAAATGAGAATCTTTTGGAAAGCGAACTATTCGGCCATGAAAAAGGTGCCTTTACCGGTGCCATCCAAAGCCGCAAGGGTCGGATTGAAGAAGCTAATGGCGGGACACTGTTTCTCGATGAGATAGGGGATTTCACGGCAGCTACGCAAGTTAAGCTTCTTAGGGTTCTTCAGGAACACCAGTTCGAGCGTGTAGGCAGTAATCGTACGTTAAAAACAAACGCCAGAATCATCACTGCCACCAATCGCGATCTGGAGAAAGCAATCGAGCAGCAGATTTTCCGACAGGACCTCTACTACCGGGTAAACGTATTTCCTATTTTCCTGCCTCCTTTACGTGAGCGCAGAGATGACGTACTTCTATTAGCAGATTACTTCGTGGAACAATACTCAAAGAAGATGGGCAAAGACGTTCGACGAATCAGTACGCCAGCCATCAATATGATGGTGGCGTATCATTGGCCGGGTAATGTGCGAGAGCTTGAGAATTGCATTGAAAGGGCTGTGCTGCTGAGCAGTGAAGGTGTAATACGAGCTCATCATTTACCGCCAACGCTACAAACCTCTGATTCGTCAGACACTATTAGCACAGGTTCACTAAAGGAAAGGATAAACTTGTTTGAGCGTGATCTAATCATCGATGCACTTAAGCGATGTAACGGCAGCCTGGCTGCAGCGGCTCGGGATATAGGTTCGACCGCCCGAATCATAAGATATAAGGTCAGGGACTTAGGGATCGATTACAGGAAGTACCGTACAAAGAAAGGTTGATTTATGGCAGCATGGGCAAGTACCGGCATTGATGGTCTGGATGAAATACTCTGCGACTTGAAAAAAGGCGATAATGTTGTCTGGCAGGTCGACCGCATAGAGGATTACCAACGGTTTGTTACCCCTTATGTCGATCGCGCCATGCAAGACGGTCGAAACATTGTCTATATGAGGTTTGCAAGACACAAACCTCTTATCGAAAATCAGCCGAGTGTTTCAGTATATCAGCTTGATGCAAACAGCGGTTTTGAGAGTTTTTCCACACAAGTTCATACCATAATCTCCCATGAAGGCAACGAGGTCTATTATGTATTTGATTGTCTTTCCGACTTATTGAGTGCCTGGGCAACAGATTTGATGGTTGGCAATTTTTTTATGGTTACTTGTCCTTATCTTTTCGAACTGGACACAATAGCTTACTTTGCCATATTGCGAAATTATCACTCTTTTCAGACTGTTGCCCGTATTCGCGAAACGACCCAACTACTACTTGATGTCTATGATTTTGATGAGAACATTTACATCCATCCGTTGAAAGTATGGAGACGCTACTCGCCTACAATGTTTTTGCCTCATTTGCGGATAGGTGAAAAATTTTCTCCTATAACAAGCAGTATCGATGCAAGCAGACTTTTTTCCCACATTTCCCATAAAGGCCTGGACGGCGCATCGAGAGCCTTGGATTACTGGGATCGTCTCTTTGTGAAAGCGGACAATTTAAGAAAAGCGCCTCCGGAGTTGGAAGATGTTAAGAAACTTGTTCGAGAGCTTTGCAGAATAATGGTTGGGCGGGAAAAAAGAATTTCTGAATTGGCCCAAAATAAATTTTCTTTAGAAGATTTGATAAACATCAAAAATAGACTGATTGGAAGCGGTTTCATTGGCGGCAAAGCTGCTGGAATGCTTTTGGCCCAAAATATCTTGTCACAGGACAAGTCGTTCGACTGGAGCGGATATTTGGAGCCCCACGACTCATTCTATATTGGCTCGGATGTTTTTTACAGCTACATAGTTGAAAACGGCTGGTGGAAGCTGCTAATGAAGCAGAAGACCAAAGAGGGCTATTTTGAAGTAGCCCCTGAAATGAAGGAAAGCCTCCTGCGAGGCAGATTTCCCGACCAGGTTCGTGAGCGGTTCCGTGAAACCATAGAATATTTTGGCCAGTCTCCGATTATTGTTCGTTCAAGCAGCTTGCTGGAAGACTCGTTCGGTAACGCGTTTGCCGGAAAATATGAAAGCTTGTTCCTCGTAAATCAGGGTGATCCCGAACAGCGTTATTCCCAATTTGAAGAGGCTGTGCGAAGAGTTTATGCAAGCACAATGGGCGAGGATGCACTTGCATACCGTTTGCAGAGAGGTCTTGATCAGCAGGATGAACAAATGGCTTTATTAGTCCAGCGTGTATCAGGTTCACATCAGAACCACTATTTCTTTCCTGATCTCGCGGGCGTCGGTGTTTCCTACAATACTTTCGTCTGGAAGGGCGATCTTGATCCAAAAGCCGGTATGTTACGACTGGTTTTTGGCCTGGGTACAAGAGCAGTGGACCGGGTTGAGGATGATTACCCACAAACGATTGCTTTGGATGAGCCGTTGTCGCATCCATATGCTGACAGGGATGATGCAGCAAGATTCTCGCAACATAACGTTGATCTCCTTGATACAAACCAAAATTGTTTAAGGACTGTTGGTGCGATTGACCTGTTGAATGATAAACTCAATGTGAAATTGGACTTGATAGCCAGTCCGGACCGTCTAACCGAGCGAAAAATGAAAGAGCTGGGTATGAAGGGTCGAAGAGCATGGATTTTGACATTTGAAAAACTCTTGTCGAAAACAAATTTCCCACAAGTAATGCAGAAAATGCTTAAAACTCTGGAAGGTCATTACCAATACCCTGTGGACATAGAATTCACAGTTAACTTTACAAACGACGATGCTTTTGCAATTAATTTGGTTCAGTGCAGGCCCCTACAAACCAAAGGATTAACAGCAAGCGTACAACTTCCAGACAACATTAAACCTGAAAAAGTTCTTTTTTCATCAGATGGGTATTCCATGGGAGGCAGTATCTCGGAGCCAATCAAAAGAATTATTTATGTCGATCCACAAGCATATATAGAGACTCCGATTTCACAAAAATACAGTATAGCAAGGCTGATAGGGAAACTGAATAGGCAGATAACCAATAAAGAAACAACTCCTACCCTCTTGTTTGGACCGGGCAGGTGGGGTACAACGACCCCAAGTCTGGGTGTTCCGGTTCGCTTTGCCGAAATTAATAAGATAACAGCGCTTGTGGAGATAGCCTATGAAGGGGGAAACTTGATGCCGGAGCTTTCTTTCGGCACTCATTTCTTCCAGGACTTGGTTGAAAGTGATATCTTTTACGTAGCCCTCTTCCCACAGAAAGAAAGCGTAGTATTCAACAAAGACAAGCTTTTAGAAATGCCTAATTTACTAACCAGCTTCCTGCCCGAAGAGCATAAGTATGAGGATGTTGTTAAGGTGTATGAGGTTGACTCTGACCAGCTCCAAATTATGTGCGATATAATATCCCAAAAAGTTATTTGTTTCTTCACATAAAAAAGACGGTACTATCCAAAATGGGATCTGATCTCGTTTCAGCTTGGAGAATTACAGTAAAAAATGTTTGTCGTTCGTCCAAGGAAGTCTATAGAAATACACATGCTGTGAGATTGGCAGTTCTTTCTACGGAGATGGTTCCGGAGTGAACTTGGCTGTCGAGCTTGCCAGGGAGAATATGAGAATGTCTGCAGTCAAAAAGGAAAACTGTGGCCTTTTCGGTATCTTCGGTGATCCTGATGCTGTCCAAAAGACTTATTTTGGCTTACACAGTCTTCAGCATCGCGGACAGGAATCAGCCGGGATCGCTTCAAGCAATGGTGATTATATCCGATGCTACACAGGTATGGGCACCGTGAGAAGGGTCTTCCGCTATGGTTCCGGTCTTTTGGAGAAACTGACCAATCCTATAGCAATTGGGCATGTGCGTTATTCGACCACGGGATCGTCTCGGGTCCTAAACAGCCAGCCGGTTCAATGCGAGTATTCCCGGGGTCAAGTAGCGGTAGCACACAACGGCAACCTCATAAACGCATCACTTCTGCGTGACGAGTGCGAACAACATGGTAGTATCTTCAAGTCTACAACCGACACTGAGGTCATTATTCATTTGCTTGCCAAGCCAACCCACGTTAGCAGACCCGATCCACTGGCACACACACTTAATCATCTACAAGGTTCGTACTGCCTGTTGTTTTTGCTTGCTGACCGGATTGAAGCAGCGCGAGATCCCTATGGTATCAGACCCTTATGTCTGGGCCAGACTAAAGAAGGTTCTTATGTCGTCGCCAGTGAGACTTGTGCCTTTGACGCTGTAGAGGCCAAGTTCATTAGAGAAGTTGAACCCGGCGAGATTATTACTTTGAGTACAGATGGTCTTTCGAGCAGATTCTTTGTTACACCTGGAACCGCTACTCCAGCCCATTGTATCTTTGAGCATATTTATTTTGCCAAACAAAACAGCATCATTTTTGGTGAAAATGTACATGAGTTTAGAAAAAATCTCGGAAGACGGCTGGCTATAGAACACCCAGCTAATGCAGACCTTGTAATACCTGTGCCGGACTCAGGCACATCAGCGGCAATAGGGTATGCAGAGCAGAGCCGGATACCTCTCGATATGGGGCTGGTCAGAAGCCACTACATAGGCAGAACATTTATTTCGCCGGGGCAGGAAACAAGAGAGTTGGAGGTTAAGCTCAAGCTGGCGGTGGTAAAGGAAGCTGTGGCGGGCAAGCGCATAGTTGTTGTGGATGATTCAATAGTTCGTGGCACCACCACGAGAGGCAAGATTAGGGCATTGCGTGAAGCCGGTGCGAGGCAAATCCACATGCGGGTCAGTTGCCCGCCGCTTAGGTATCCATGTTTTTATGGTGTTGATTTCCCTACCAGCGAAGAATTACTGGCAAATAATCGCGACCTTGAACAAATAAGAGAATTTCTGGAAGTCGATAGCGTTGGTTACATGTCGCTGGAAGGGCTACTATCTTGTGCTAATCTGCCAGCAGACCACTATTGCACTGCCTGTTGGAATGGTAAATACAGAATACCTGTCGATATTGCAGTAAACAAGTTTGCTTTGGAGCGGTACCAGATGCGCATGTTTGACGATTGGCCACAAACAGAAAATCAGATGAGTCAGATATGAAAAATCCAGTCTTGGCAACTGTAGAGCCAGACATTGACGGCGAGATCGTCTTTTTGAAGTCAGGGAAAAAGCGGTGCAAATTAGTAGTTGAAGAGAAGTTGCAGTATGGTAGCACTTTGGGCCTTTCAACATACAATTAGAGTCTAAAAGGAGAATAATGTATGGCCCTGCGAGTTGCACTTGGACAGTTTAACGCCTGTGTGGGAGACATTGAAGGCAACATGGCGAAAATGCGCGATTTCTGCGCTCAAGCTATAAAACTTGGCGCCGACCTCGTTGTCTTTCCGGAGATGTCCATCTGCGGCTATCCGCCTGAAGACCTGCTTCTTAAAAAGCACTTTTTCAAAGACAACATGAAGGCCGTCGAACAGATGGCAAAAGACTGCTCCAAAAAGACAGTAATTGTGGGCTTTGCGGAAATGGCCGACAACAGGTACTTTAATTCTCTTGCCATGCTTGAAAAAGGGGCTGTAAAAAAAATCTACCGTAAGCTCATTCTGCCGAACTATGGTGTATTCGATGAAAGGAGGTACTTTCGGCCGGGTATTGGTTCTGCCACATTAAGCATAAATGGTCATGTTGTAATACCTACTATTTGTGAGGACATCTGGCACATTGAATGGATAGATAAATTTCTTGGGGAAATATACCGAAAAGATTTAATCGTAAACATATCGGCGTCACCATTCCATGTTGGAAAAATCGGGCAGCGAAAAGAAATTCTGAGCCGCTGTGCAACGTATTTCCACTGTCCGGTTGCCTACTGCAATCTTGTTGGTGGTCAGGACGAATTAGTTTTTGACGGGCGAAGTATGTTTCTCGACACAAAAGGGATTGTCATCTGCCAGGCCAAAGGATTCGATGAGGATTTGCTCATTGCCGATGTCGATTCGACTACCGGGAGCGGGATCCATCCGACATATTCTGAAAATGTCGCGACTACAGCCACTCAAAAACACATTGACTCAGTTTCTGAGATATATCAGGCCCTTGTGCTTGGGGCCAGAGACTATGTTCGGAAAAACGGCTTCAACAAGGTTGTCATCGGCCTTAGCGGGGGAATTGACTCATCCCTTACCGCTGCGATTGTCGTAGACGCGCTCGGTGCTGAAAACGTGGTCGGCGTTACAATGCCTTCGAAATTTAACAGCCCCGAGACAATACGTGATGCAGCCGAGGTGGCGAAGAACCTGGGAATCAAGTTTCACATCATCCCCATAGGCACTGTCCTTGATGAGTTCAATCAGACACTGAAATGTGTTGAGGATTGGTCTGATGAAGGAATAGCTTATGAGAACCTACAGGCAAGGATACGCGGCACCATATTAATGTCCCTCAGCAACAACTTCTCATATCTCGTGCTCACTACGGGGAACAAAAGTGAAACGGCGGTCGGTTATGCAACTCTTTACGGTGACACGGCCGGAGGCTATGCCATCATAAAGGATGTACCCAAGACGATGGTTTACGAGCTTGCCAAGTACGTCAACAGGATACACGAATGCACAATCATACCTCTTAGTGTAATAGAAAGAGCACCCAGCGCCGAGCTAAAGGAAGGCCAGACAGACACAGATTCGCTGCCGGAATACGACCTGCTCGACCGCATCCTGAAAAGCTACATCGAAGATGAGAAGTCTCCGGGAGAGCTTGTAGATGAGGGTTTGCCTGTAGAAGTCGTCGCTAAAGTGGTTCGTATGGTGGATTCCAATGAATATAAAAGGAGACAGTCGCCACCGGGTGTACGGATTACTCCAAAGGCATTCGGTAAGGATAGAAGAATGCCGATCACAAATAAATATAGCTGGAAAAGCAACAACGTGGAGAAATGTGAAGGGATTTAGCGTGCCAAGGCGAAAGGACATTCATAAGATACTAATCATAGGCTCAGGGCCAATCGTTATAGGCCAGGGGTGTGAATTTGATTATTCCGGCACACAGGCCTGTAAAGTCCTCAGGAAGGAAGGCTTCAAGGTTGTCCTGGTCAACAGCAATCCCGCCACCATAATGACCGATCCCGAACTGGCCCACAGAACATACATTGAGCCGATTACGCCTGAGATTGTTGAGCAAATCATTCGCGTTGAAAGACCGGATAGTCTTCTGCCCACGCTGGGTGGGCAAACAGGCCTCAATACCGCCGTTTCAGTGGCCGAAAGAGGTATATTGAAAAAATATAACGTTCGCCTCATCGGAGCAAAACTCCAGACCATAAAAAAGGCGGAGGAAAGAGACCGCTTTAAGAAAATTATCAAGGATGCAGGGCTGCAGGTTCCTAAAAGCGGGTACGCCCATTCCTGGGAGGAGGCACAACAAATTATCAAACACGTGGGCTTTCCTGCCATTATCCGCGCTTCATATACGTTAGGTGGTACAGGCGGGAACATAGCCTATAACGCCGAAGAATATGGAGAATTTATTCACTGGGGCCTGAATCTAAGTCCTGTAAGCCAGGTCCTGGTTGAAGAATCCGTAGTCGGGTGGAAAGAATATGAATTGGAGGTAATGAGGGACAAAAAGGACAATGTAGTCATTGTGTGCTCTATTGAAAACCTTGATCCAATGGGTATTCACACCGGCGATAGCATTACGGTAGCTCCTGCCCAAACGCTTACTGATAAAGAATATCAGATAATGCGCGATGCCTCGCTTAAGATTATGAGAGCCATCGGAGTGGAAACAGGCGGCTCGAATATCCAGTTTGCTGTTAATCCCGACAATGGCAAGCTCTATGTGATTGAGATGAATCCCAGGGTTTCGCGAAGTTCGGCTCTCGCTTCCAAGGCAACCGGCTTTCCTATTGCCAAAATCGCTTCGCTGCTCGCGATTGGCTATACCCTTGATGAGATTCCAAATGATATTACCAAGAAGACACTGGCCTGTTTTGAACCGACTATTGACTATTGCGTTGTTAAATGGCCGCGTTTTACCTTTGAGAAGTTCCCGGGAACAAATCCTGAGTTGACTGTTCAGATGAAGTCGGTCGGCGAAGCAATGGCCATCGGCAGAACATTTAAGGAGTCGCTACAGAAGGCCATAAGGTCTCTTGAAATTGACCGCCATTCACTTGATAATAAACATCTCAACGGCGAGCTATCCCTTCCTCAGCTTAGGGAAAAGCTGCGAACAAACTGCTGGGACAAAATCTGGTATGTTGCCGAGGCTTTCAGGAAAAAACTCTCAACCGATGAAATTTTTAAGCTTACCACAATCGATCCATGGTTTCTGAATAACATAAAGGACATTATCAAGCTTGAGGAGAAGATAAAGTCGAACGATTTGGCAAAGCTTAAGCGCAGCCAATTACGGAAGATCAAGGAATATGGTTTCAGTGATAGATACCTCGCATCCATCCTGAAAACAAACGAGATGAAGGTAGGCAAAGACCGTCAGGCTCTGGGTATAAATGCAGTTTATAAAACGGTTGATACCTGTGGTGCCGAGTTCGAGGCGACCACGCCCTACCTTTATTCAACCTTTGAGACCGAGTGTGAGGCGAATCCAACGAACAGGCGAAAAGTCGTTATTCTTGGCGGTGGACCCAATCGAATAGGCCAGGGAATTGAATTTGATTACTGCTGCTGCCACGCGGCCTTTGCACTGCGGGAAATCGGCATCGAATCCATAATGGTAAACTGCAATCCTGAAACAGTAAGCACCGATTACGATACATCAGATCGACTATACTTTGAGCCGCTCACTTTTGAAGATGTCATGTCCATAGTGGAAAAGGAAAATCCTGATGGCGTGATTGTACAGTTCGGTGGTCAGACACCACTTAAATTGGCAGTTCCGCTGGAAAAAGCAGGTGTGAAAATAATCGGCACCTCACCGGATAGCATTGAACGGGCCGAAGACCGTAGACGCTTTAACAGGTTGGTTAAGAAACTGAATCTATCTCAGCCCGCCAGCGGCACTGCCACGTCTTATGCTCAGACCCGAAGAATTGCAAACAAGATAGGATATCCTCTGCTTATACGTCCATCTTATGTTTTGGGTGGCAGGGCAATGCAGATTGTTTATGACGAACAAGAACTGGATGCTTGTGTTCAAGAGGCAATCCAGGCTTCAGGGGAGCGTCCCATCTTAATCGATAAGTTTTTGAACGACGCGATAGAGCTGGATGTCGATGCTATCAGTGACGGTAAAACTGTTGTAATCGGCGGTATTATGGAACACATCGAAGAGGCAGGGGTGCACTCCGGTGACAGTGCGTGTTGCCTGCCGCCAGTTTCAATTGATAAAAAGATTCTGGAAGAAGTCAAAAGACAAACGAAACAACTGGCGCTGGAATTGAAGGTCAAAGGCCTTATAAATATCCAACTCGCGGTTAAGGAGGGCCGGATTTACATCCTTGAAGTCAATCCCCGCGCATCTCGCACTATCCCCTTCGTGAGTAAAGCCATCGGCGTGCCTCTTGCCAAGCTAGCGGCCAAAGTCATGACGGGCATATCCCTGGACGAACTGAAATTCACAAAGCAAGTGCGGCGAAGTTACTATGCTGTTAAAGAGGCTGTTTTCCCCTTCCTGAGATTTCCCGGCATCGATACGCTCCTGGGACCGGAGATGCTCTCGACCGGCGAGGTAATGGGGCTGTCAGATGATTTCGGAATCGCCTTTGCAAAATCACAAATTGCGGCAGGAAACAATCTGCCTACCTCCGGCAATGTGCTTTTCAGTATCAAAGACAACGATAAACCCAGGGCCGTGGAGATTGCGCGAAAGTTTCATAATCTGGGTTTCAAGATCATCGCTACCAAAGGTACGTGCATCACGCTAATCAACAACAATATACCATCGGAGTTTGCCCTGAAGATGACCGAAGGCCGGCCTAACATAGCGGATTACATCATAAATGGGAAAATTGACCTGATCATAAATACGGCCATCGGCAAGCAATCGATTAGAGACTCATTTCCAATAAGAAGAAATGCTATTGAAAAACAGATCCCCTATGTGACTACCATCAGGGGTGCTGAGGCAACAATTATGGCGATTGAAGCACTGAAAGCTAAGAAAGTGGGTGTCAAACCAATACAGTCTTACTATCGATAGGAGTCAATCAGTGAAAGCTATTTTATTACTTGAAGATGGCACCTTCTTTGAGGGCAAATCCTTCGGCGCTAAAGGCACCAAGTGCGGTGAAGTTGTTTTCAATACGGCTATGACCGGTTATCAGGAGATATTGACTGACCCATCCTATCATGAGCAGATAATTACCATGACCTATCCTTTGATCGGCAACTATGGAACAAATAAAGATGATATCGAATCCAGAAAGATTTTCGCCAGGGGCTTTATTGTAAAGGAAAACTGCAATTACCCCAGCAACTGGCGAAATAAAGATTCGCTGAGTGATTATCTAAAAGCCAACAATGTAGTCGGCCTGGAGGGTATTGACACCAGAGCGCTTGTAAAGCACATTCGAACCGAAGGTGCAATGAGAGGTGTTATCTCGTCCGATGGTCTGAGCATTCCGAAGCTGAAGGAAAAACTAAATCGATATCCGGGCCTAATAGATCGTGATATCGTCAAAGATGTAACGATTAAAAAACCGTATCGTTGGATTAAAGGAGCAGTAGATGTATTAACCGGCAGGGAGAAAAAACCGCCTATCAAATACAAAGTTATAGCTTTTGATTATGGAATTAAGCAAAACATCCTCCGACTACTGCGTTCACATGCCTGTGATGTTCATGTTGTCCCTGCACATACTCCTGCCAAATCTGTCTTATCACAAAGCCCAGATGGCATTTTTCTAAGTAACGGCCCGGGTGACCCAAGCGGCGTTGATTACGCAATAAATGAAATTAAGAAGATGCTCGGCCAAGTGCCGATTTTCGGCATCTGTCTCGGTCATCAACTACTCGGTTTAGCTCTTGGTGCGAAAAGATTCAAGCTTAAGTTCGGACATCACGGAGCCAACCACCCGGTTATGAATCTTCAAACGAGTGAGATAGAGATAACCAGCCAGAATCACGGCTTCTGCATAGACTCCGAGTCGCTAAAAGACAAAGATGTTGAACTAACACACATTAATCTCAATGACCAAACCTTGGAGGGATTTTGCTGCAAAAATATTCCTGCTTTCTGCGTTCAATACCATCCGGAGGCCTCACCAGGCCCTCACGACTCGAATTATCTCTTTGAACAATTTGTAAAATTAATGGGATAGAATTCTACCAATATAAACAGAAGTTTAACTCATAGATAAATTTCGGTTGAAAGGAGTTTGTTATGAGTAAGGCACATAAGATTACGATGAATGCATGTTTAACCTTTATCACTATGGCCCCGGCTATCTTTGGAGTGGAGACTAAGGCTACGAAGATGCTCAAAGCCCGGAATGTGGAGTTTCGGAAGGAAGTGATCAAGGTAACTGATAATGTCTACACGGCTGTCGGTTACTCCGTGCAGCCAGTCTCTATGATCGTCGGGACCGACGGCCTGATTATTGTCGATATTGTCGTAATTACGTAAATGCCAATCCTCTATGTATCGCGTGTTAGGAACAAAATGAAAAGGCGGAGTGAGACTTGAAATATCCTTTGTTAGCCTATTATCTTGTATTTGAATAAACCAACCATGGTTAATTGGAACGAGCATAAAGTGATAGTTTGGTCCAAAGGATTTTGTGAAACTTTCGCCTGCCGATATATCTCCATGGAATTCTAATGTATGCCTCTTGGCGTCTCGAGTATCTGGTGTATCATCTGATTCGCATCCCGAGAGTAGAATAAAAATTGTCAATATAGGAATCAGGTTGTTTGGGATCCATTTCATAACAACTTGACCAATATGAGTATCGTCAAAGCAATTTTACTTTTGTGTCAAGCCTTGTTCAAGAGTAGAAATATACTGATCACCTGCTAAAACGGCAGGCTTGCGGTTTGAAAAATACTGTAAAATCCTATGTGGTTTACGCTATAAGCCACTCTTCCCATGAGCTGCAAAATGCCAGAATTCTTCGAAAAGTCACCTCTTTCAGGAGCTTGAAAACACCCTGATTTCCAGGTGACATAATGTCTCCGTTTTGTCACTACAAATGTTGATTTTGCCTATATCGAGTCCGAATAAATGTTAGTTTTTTGCAAAAATACAAATATTTCCAAGAATTTTCTATGTTATATCGGATTAAGTAGACGGTGAGGAAGAAATGTATGAATCATGTAACTCTCTGGGTATACCTTACCATTATCTTAGATAAGGTGAGTAAATGTAATCATATCAGCGTTCAACAAAACCTACTACATCTTCCATGTACATTTTCTGCCGTACGTCTGTCGTGCGGCTCTTCAGTTCCACATTGATAAATTCAATATTGCGGGCATGTCGGATATAGGCACCCCACGACGGCAGTACACCGAAGAAAAACTGTTCCGGATAGCGTGCGATATCCTCGGGCACCACGCGTTCAGTATCTTCTTGGGTGCCGCCACCGGGATAGGAGATCTTGATATTTTCCAAGATAACATCCTCGACGTAATGACCAGGAATCCCTGTGATCATAATCGGTCCTGATCTTGACTTGTCCTCTCCTGTTACTTTCGCCACCAGGTCTCTTATTCGTACATCTTTCAGTGTGCCGACTCGTGCTCCCTCCGGCTTAACGTTCGCATCCTGCTTTTGCCCTCTTCGCTTGGTATAGGTGCGGCCCCGATTTCCTAACCGAATAAAGATCGGATTGCCCACGTCTTCCATGACAATTCTTGAAATATCGACATTTTCCAGGCGTCCCCCGTCAACCAGCTGCAGTTTGATGGCACCCATGGGGCTGTCATGAAAATAACAGTTCGTGACGCCGACATCGATAAACCCACCTCTGGATGAGGTGCCAAGTTTAAGTGCAGCAGTATTGCTGGCGACCTCGCATCCACGCACAATAATATTCCGACAGGGGTTTTTCGAGCTTTTCAGACAGATCGCGTCATCGCCGGAATCAATGTTGCAGTTTTCAATGAGAACGTTTTCACAGCCATCCAGGTCAAGTCCGTCATTATTGTAGTTATTATTACGGAATCGGACGGTCACTGCGTTGAAGTGAATATTCTTGCAGTCGATCAAGTGCAGTCCCCAGAACGCCGGACGTTTGTAGGTGACACCGGAAAAGGTCAGTTGATCGCAGTTGACCATACGTACCAGCCGCGGACGCGGCAAGCGTTCTCTCCTTGAGCCGCTACTGAACCGAGGGAAGAACTCTGGCGTCCCCCTTCCATCGATCACTCCGAGTCCTTCAATGGTGATGTTGGTCGCGTTCACAGCATAGATCAGGCAACGAGGCCCGCCTTCTCTGGGATCGTCGAGCCCTTCGGTTGGGTAGTCGGCCAGGTTTCGACTCCCCAGCAGGCTGGCGCCATAATCGAGTGAGAGGGTAACGTTGCTCTTTAGCCGAATCGTACCGACCTGGAAGTCTCCTGCGGGCACCCAAACAATACCGCCCCCTGCTGTGTGGCAGGCATCGATGGTTTTTTGGACCGCTTCGGTCTCCATGGCGACGCCGTCTCCGATGGCTCCATAGTCTTTGATGTTAAAAACCTTGGCCAGCGTCGCCTGTTTGCCTGCAGCGATCAACGCTTGATTATCGCGCCCGAACAGATGCGTTGTTCCGAAAACGAATATTGCACACAGCAATACGCCCAGTACCCTTTTGTCCATTCGTTAGCACCCTTTCTTCGGCCATAAATGATTACTGTTGAATTGTTATCTCCAGGTGATCTTAGCCTGCCCCTTTTCCGTATCTACCCATACACTGGCGTGCTCAAACTCGCGGGTAAAGTCCCAACCATCCGGAGTCGTGCGCTGGTATGGCCCTTGGACGCACCAAGGGGTTTCTGCAACTCGGGGTAATCGTGCAGTGACCATCATCCAGGTTCCAACACCAACACGCAAGCCCAGATCAATTTATGCTGATTCATTGCATTCTCCTTTGGCCTCGTTGTGGCTCGGCATTTATTTCAGTGCAATTTTAAACCCGGCCACAGGCAGATCCGGCAGTGTTTTCGGCAGTTGAATCGTCAGGCTATCGGATGTGCGGTTCCACACGATCTTCTCATCACTGCCCAACAAGGAGATGCTCTTGATCTCACTATCGAGCAGTCCCCCGGCGGCGAGGGTTTTGATGACGATATCTTTCGTCGGCTTCGCCAAAACGAAGGCATAGAGATTGCCGTCTTTTGTCGTCAGCCGGATGTCGTCCTGCGAATAATCCTTCTTGTTTTCGCCCTGCCGACCGGTCCTGATTTCAAGCGGGCCTTCGCCGTAGGTTTTCCAGGGACGGGAGCCGTAGATGCCCTCGCCGTTGATTCTCAAGACGTCGCCAAACGTCCTCAGGTAAGCGGCCTGGTTTTCAGGAAGCGTACCGTCCCCACGCAAGGCAATGTTAAGCATCACTACGGCGTTCTTGCTGATCGCATCGATGGCGTTTCCGACCATCACCGGGATGCTCATCTTGTTGACCGCCCCTTTGCGGTAGAACCAGCTTCCGGAAAGATCCGTCGCCCACATCCATGGCTCGGGCTGAATCACGCCGGAACTTCCGCGTTCCAGGTTATAGGTAAACGCAGTCCTGTCTGCTTCGGCATCTTTGAACGAAAGCACGACGGTCTGCTTGCCGTTGTTCTCCTTGAGGTCGCGATTGAGGAAATCAGAAAAGAGTTTGATGCCGAGTCCCTTCCCAGGTCCGATTTTCGGATAGGGACAGTCGTTGTTGAACATGTCGGGATCATACTTCTCGATGATTTCCCAGCAACGCGCATACCAGTGTTCGTTCCATGAGTCCTGCGAGGAATAGCCCCTGGGATCGTAGTCCATATTGAAGAATTGCCATTCGGGGGTGCCGGTTTTTTGGTATTTGCGGGCACCTGCAAAAAAACGCGGCGACCAGTAGAGATGGGTGGAGACACCAAACTTGAGTCCGTGCTTGGTTGCGGCCTCTTTCCATTCCTTCAGCGTGTCACGCTTCGGCCCCATTTTGACGGAATTCCACGGATGGAAAGAGTCATACATGTCGAAGTTATCGTGATGACAGGCCACCGGCATGATGAAACGCGCTCCATTCTCTTTGACAAATTTCACCAAAGCGTCGGGATCCCATTTCTCGGCTTTGAACAACGGGATGAGCTTTTCGTAACCGAACTCGGAAGGATGCCCGTAAAACTCGGTATGCCACTTCGCAAGCTTCTGCTGCTTACTCAGCTTCCCTGAACCGGGAACTTCGGCATACATATATCGCGCGTAGTGCGATCCATCGTGCGGACGGTTTTCGTCAGCGGCGGAAGAAATCCCCCAATGCATCCAGACACCGATCTTCCCATCCACAAACCAATCCGGCACCTGATAATTCGCCGCCATCGACGCCCAGGTCGGCTCAATTTCAGCAGCGACAGCCGATCCGGCCAGCAAACCACTGCTCAGCAAACCGAATAATATTTTGTATTTCCAATTCATGTGTCTCATGTGTTTTCCATTCATTAAAGGGTTATCTAAATCAATAGCCTGCGATAAGGGAGCCATCTCCTTAATTTCGCAGGCCGATCTTGGAAAGGTCGATCGGGACGATGCCCATTTTCAGCGCAGGCGAGTTGGGCTTGAAGCGGAAGTCACCGTTTTCGGGATCAACAAACAAGGGATCGACAGCCCTGCTGCTGGCATCAATCCCGTCCTTCCGGTTCTTTTCCAGCAACGCCTCGCCTTTACCCCGATCCGCCTTGCAAAAGTAGATGTTGTAATCGCAATCGGCATCCTTTACCCGTGCCAGTTTACGGCCCCTGCGATCTTCGGTTACCCGACCGTTTCCGGGCGGAAGCTCATCGATGAATGTACATGTGTCCGATGATGAATAAAAGATGTTCCGTTTAATGGATCCCGTCAAGGGGCCTTCGCGCACCGCCAGGTAGTTACCGCGCGGCGGCGCAATGATGTCGACTACAAAATTATTTTTCGCACTGTTGTTCAACTTCAGCATGATGCCTTGAGAAGTACATTTATAGATCACGTTTTCGGCGATGAGTGTATCCATCTGCCCTCCATCCGTTCGGATCGCGCACTGCATTTTCTGCGGAGCAACCAGATGATGAACATAGTTACGGCGAATCACATTGCCTGCGCCCGCGCCGCGAACATAAATCGCATTTCCATCGCCCAGCCGTTGCATCGCATGATGGATCTCGTTGTATTCGATTAGATTGTCATGCGTGTGCAGGAACGGACGCACCTCATCCAGGGTTTTCCTGGAACGCTCACCCCCTATTTCATGCCAGCGGATGGTCCGTGACAGCTCACGTCCCGATTTCGCGAAAAAATCGGTCATGCAGCCGGAAATAATAAGCCCCGTATAGTCCGTGTGATGGATCAGATTGTTCGCTATACGGTTTTCCCCGCTCTGCCAAATAAAGATCCCGGGCGAGTGCCAGTAGATTTCTCCGACACGATGAATATGGTTGTTGTAGACGAGATTGTTTTTATTCACGTCCTTCGTGCCCGGCCCATAGCCGCAAAGCAGAATGCCACCGCCGCCCATATGCTCGATATGATTGCCGGAAACGGTGTTCCTCATCCCGTGCAGGTCCACACGGATCGCGCCGCTGCCACTGTGAAGAAAATGACATTGCTCAATCGTGCAGTTTTCAGTGCCGCGCAGGCGAACCAGGGCATTGTCCTTGTCGAGCATATCCCAGTCGTGCTGCAACCCTGCGTCGTCTTCAGCCAACCGATAGCGTTCACCGTGCTTGAATGTAAGGCCGCGAAAACAAAGGTTGCGGACCGGCACGTCTTTTGGTCCCTCAAAATCTACTTCGCCTTCCACGCGAATCAATTCGAGTAATCCCGGAACCACGACGGGCGACTTACCCCCCGGCCACAGGTAGAGCTTGCCTTCCTTGGTATTCAGCACCCACTCGCCCGGCTCGTCGAGTTCCTCCAGTACGTTCTCCACCCAGCACGATTCAGTTGTTTTCAGGAAATGGAGTTGGTTCATTGCATAGGTTGCATCGACGGCCGTGTGGGCAATCTGCGTTTCTTCGTCGACAGATACCAAGGGCAGGATATTTACAATCCAGGCGTGATGCGGGCGAACTACGATTTCCACATCTTCCACATTCGGCCAATTCTTCAATCGGCCCTTCGGAAAATGGAGCTTGTTTCGACTACCGCCCTCTAATGGGATAAACCCGGTCGACCGCGCGCGCGGCAGCCTACCCTCATCGTCATAGAGCGTGAAAAAGCGACTTGAAACATCTGCCACCCAAACGTTACCCTGAGCCACAGTCGGTAAGTTGGGGAGCTTGCCCGTCACTTTTTTAAAGCCCTTGATTTCCCGCCCCGAACTGAACACAGGCTTTTCGCCGGGATAGGCTGCGTAAGTGATGGTCGAATCGACTACTCCTGAATCCTCCAGACCGAACACGACTGTTTTATCCAGTCGGTAGGTTCCCTTGCGAACAAGCACAAGAATATCTGTCGACTTGCTCCTCTTCAATTTCCGCACCGCATCACGGGCACGTTCCAGAGTAGCGAAAGGACCATCCGTACCCTCTGAATTAGGCTTAGGCAAGGTACCCGACCACTGGTCAGACCCCTCCACAGAGACATAGAAGTCCGGCCTCCCCGAGAGAGAAGAATCCATAGCAAGGCTTCGGCACCAAAGCAGCCCAACCAGAACCAGGAATAATAAGTCACATCTCTTTAGAATAGATCTCATTTTGCGTTTCTCATTATTGATTGAGTCTCTGGACTTTTAAATCGATAGTGTTGCTATTGCCAGGTAATTTTGGCTTCTTTTTTCTCTGTGTCTACCCAAACGCTGGCATGTTCGAACTCGCGGGTGAATTCCCAGCCATCCGGAGTCGTTCGCTGGTAGGCGCTCTTGGGTGCACCCAGCGGTTTATGCAACTCCGGGTAATCCTGCAAAGTACCCGATGACAAGGTCCAGCCCCATCCGTACTGGAAATAGGAATAGGGTTGGGCACCGATCAGGTAACAGGCGAGATAGTATTCCAATCGTTCCTTGGCCAAGGCCGCCATCCGTTCGGAGCGACCACGTCTTGATCCCCGCGGACCTTGCCGCTGACTCGGGCTGCGGTCGGATTCGACACCGATCCGAAAGATTGACATCTTCCCCGCCTTGGCGATGCGCAACATATCCTTCCAGTCTTGGAGCAGACTCTCTTTACTCAGGAGTTTTTCGTTGTAATGCTCAAACATGCTGGCATCCATCACCGGGAAGACATGCTTGGCGATCGCTTGATTGGCGTTGTTTGCGAGTAATATCTTATCCGGCCCCATTTTCTTTTTCAGCGAGGCCATCAGTTCACCCATCGCCTTTTCAATGTCCTCACTTTTATCTTTTCGTAGCCAGACAAAGCCATGCATTTGATCGATGAAGGCCCCGTCGCAGCCAGAGTCGGCGACTCCCTTGGCGACGGTGTTGACCCACCACCGGCGCAGCTCCGGGTTTAACACGTCAAAAAAGAAGACATTGCGACGATGAGCGAGCTTGCCCGTTTCAGGATCGACCAACAAGAATTTCTTCAATTCAGGATGTTGGTCGATTTTGTCCCGCGTAAACACTTGGTTGTAAGAGGTAAAAGGCCAGGCATAGGCCGAGTTGAAGTAGAACAGCACTTTTATGTCGGGTTTAATCTTTTTAAAGGCCGCGGCTTCGTGCTTGGCCCCCAGTTCGGCGGCACCGAGCATCTTGAGCCCGTGCGATTTTTCAATACAGAGAAAATCGGTTCGTGCCGCGATGGAACGTACTTCATCGGGCAGCAATACCCGTTGAGTATCGCCAAACATGAAATACTGCGGCGTCACCTCCCAACTAAACTTGGGATAGAAGTCCTTGGGCACGAAGAGACTCCCATCGCTGATGAGGTACGAACTATTCTCCAGCCGTCCCATTTTTGACACATCCAGCGATTCGATTCCCAAGGCCAAGGCAGGACTGCCGGGCCGGAAACTGAAATCGCCACCCGCGGGATCCGTAAACAGAGGATCGCCAAAAAGACTGGCTTTCTCTTTGCCTACCGCCTGCATCTTGAGCAGATGCTCATCCACCCAGTGCGAGTCTGTCGGATGATAATAGAGATTCGAATCCATGTCCGTTGTCACGAGCTTAGGATCAGTAGGTCTAGGATTCCCTGGATGTCTGGGCCTTTCGGCATGAGCATGGCCACCCTCGGGATGAGCGATGATAATATTGTGGTGAGCCTTAGATCCCGTCACCGGAGCCCATTCAAAGCTGATATAACCCCATTTGGGAACAGTGAGTGGAGCAACAATAAAGTTATTGATGATGTCATTGACCCCTTTAGAGGCAATTCCCGCAGAAAAACCATAGTTGTTATAGAGTACGTTCCCATAGATAAGCGTCTCGTGCTGGTCATCATCACAGCGAATCGCTGAAGGGAAAGAATGCTCCAGATTGTCATGTACGAAGTTGTAACGAATGATATTGCCCGTTCCCGTTCCGGATACATAGATGGCATTTCCATCGGAGAGTAATTGTACCGTGTGGCTGATTTCATTGAATTCAAAGAGATTGTGCCGGGCATGATTATACTTTTCACGAGACCGCCAGCTCTCATAGTCACCTCGTCCCCTGTCTCTGTCTTCTTCGGCAAGCTCGTGGCGGCGTACGGTCTTTCCGCCCTCTCCGGTTAAGCCCCGGTTTGGAGGCACTCGGGTAGTGATGAGCACCGCAGAATAGCCACTGTGGTGCAATTCGTTGTGGACCATCCGGTTATGCCCGCTTTGCCAGGCCCATAGTCCCGGGGAATGCCACGTAATTTCACTGAAGTGATGAATGTAATTATTGACAATATCATTGTGGTGATTGACGTCTTTGGTGCCGGGGCCATAACCCGCCAGCAGAATCCCGGCTTCGCCCAAGTGCGCGAATTCACAATCGACAACACGGTTACGCTGAGCATGCAGGTCCAGACGCAATCCCGTACCGCCTGAATGAACAAAGCGGCAGGCCGTCACCCGACAGTCTTCAGCGCCGCGGAAACGCAGCATCGCGGTGGGCCGATCGAACATGTCCCAGTCATGCTGCATGCCCCAGCCCAGGCGAGTTTCATCGGTTGTCCAGGCCCAGCGGTCGCCATGGGTAAAGGTCAGTCCGGAGAAGGCAATGCCCCGAACGGGCGTATCCGTTGGACCGTCGTAATCGATCGTTCCTTCAACGCGAATCAGTTCACTGGTACTCGGTCCCAGAATTCCTCGCGGCGATCCATCCTCAGCCGGATCGGAAGGCCATAAATAGACCTTTCGTGTTTTGATATTGACCACCCATTCCCCCGGTTCATCCAACGCCTCTAGGATATTTTCGACCCACACGTTTGAGCCTGACGGATTGTGGACCCAGCCGGGTATTGGACTCATTTCATAAGTCGCGGAAACGCCGGTTTTGGCGACACCAGAGGCTTCATCAACCGAGGCAAGCGGAAGCATGTTGATCACCCAGGCGCGGGAAGGTCTTATGTGAATCTCCACGTCCTCCAGATTATCCCAATTCTTCAAGGCCCCTTTCGGAAAATGCAGCCTTCGTTTATCTCCCCGCTTTGTGACAGTAAATCCAGCATTCCTGGCGCGGCTCAGACGGCCCTTGCCATCATATAGCGTGTAGAATCGTCCCATGCCTGCGGGCATGTCAGCCACCCACACCTTACCGACCGCTTTTTCAGGCAGCGCAGACGGAGCGGATTCCAATCGTTTCCACCCCGTAACGGGTACCCCTGCACTGACAACCGGACGCTCGCCCGGATAGGCAGCGAAGGTCAAAAATGTCGGACCCGTTGTTTCACCGGCACCATACTTATCGAGGGTGACTGCTTCCGACGTCGAAGGAGCACCGTCTTCCATTCCTAGAACCAAGGTTTGATTTAATTGATGGCGACCCTCACGCAGGATGATCGTCACCGGCTCTGCATGGCCCGATTGACGCAAGTCCCTCACCGCCTTTACCGCATTTGACAGGGATCCGTAGGGTTTCGCCAGGCTGCCATCAGCCTGAGCATTGCCATCGACGGACACGTAGATCTCCATCGCATGGCTTTGACCCTGTCCCGCAAAAGTAAGCCATACCAGAAGCAGGCAGAGAATGCTCCGCCTTGTTTGAATGGTTCTCTGTTGTTTCATCTACCTCTCTCAAATTTTCGTTTCGATCTGTTGCGAATGATTACAAATGATCTACGAAGAACTGTACGGTTCGCTCATTGATCACGGCCCGGGATGTGGTAGTCATTTTCCTGCACAAACATCTCACCTGCAAATCCGATTTGTCTCAAGTTGTTCTGACAACGTGTGCTCCATACTTGCTTACGTGCTTTACTAAGTACAGGCATCAAGATCCCCATCAGGATCGCAATAATGGCTATCACGACGAGTAGCTCAATCAAGGTAAAACCGTATTTTTTCCCCATCAACATCGTCATTTTCCTTTCTCTATGAATAACCGTTCATGGGTACTTTGAATATATTGGGCAATACTCCCAACATCAAATACACAGTTATTAACATTCCATTCATTTTATAACATATGAGATTTACAATATCAATTCAACTGAAACACTCCTGCACGATTGAAAGTTTATGATACGATAATTCTGGTCAATATCAAGATAATTCCAGAAGGTTCAGCAAACCTTATCACAAAAAAACACAAGAAGAATTGTGGCATACAAAGCCACTGTAAGCCACCTCTTTCAGGAGCTGAAAAACACCCTGATTTCCAGGTGACATTATGTCACCATTTTGTCACCACAAATGTTGATTTTGCCTATATCAAG
>Ga0307430_1000399_pt1 | contig 38589 bp, 31 predicted proteins | sample SalMarWE160130MG_FD_202159 | JGI IMG/M metagenome (GOLD analysis project Ga0307430, IMG submission 202159) | Salt marsh sediment microbial communities from the Plum Island Ecosystem LTER, Massachusetts, United States - WE1603-130 | ecosystem: Environmental > Aquatic > Marine > Intertidal zone >...
GTTTTTTTGTTATCAATTTGATATCACCTTTTATTTCATTGTCTGTGAGTGTTTTCTTTGGGTTGTAAAACTCCAGTCGAATTGTCAGAGATTTTTTATCTTTTCCGATTTTCCGAGCGTAATAAATGTCTATAAGTTTAATCCGTGCTCTTTGCTTGGTAGAATGGTCTAATATACTTTTAATTTCTTCAAATGGTGTATTCTCTTCAATTATTATTGAAATATCTCTCTTCAAAGGTGGAAACACGCTCACTTTTTTAAAGCATTCCTCCTTTCTTGCTTTTAAGAGCTTTTTCAAATTGAGTTCAAAGCCGAAAACGTTATCCTTGCAAACTTCTTGATTTATAAGTCCAAATGTTCCTAAAACTTTTCCCCCTGAGGCTATACTTGAAGCTTTTTCTTTTATGAATAACGGATTCTTACAATCTTTGAATGAATAATCTATGATTTTTACTTCTTCAAGCAGGGCTTCAACTGTGCCTTTTATGTCATAAAAATCAACTTCACGATCATTTCCGTACCAATTTTTTGATATATGTCCTGCAATAATACCTCCTATGTTTTCTTCTTCTTCATTTCCTTTAGAGAAAACTCTTCCGACTTCAAAAATCCGAACGATCTCTTCACCTCGATTAAGGTTCCTTTGTGTGTTTTCAAGAAGACCCGGAATTAAAGTGTTTCGTAGGATTTCTTTATCACTCCACATAGGATTTTCAAGATAAATTGCTTCTTCTCGTTTTTTGGAAGCCCACCCGGGTTCTATAAAAGGAATGTTAATGGCTTCCCAGAAACCCAGACTGACCATTATTTTCTTGATTTCTATGAGTTCTCTGTTTTCTGCCCACACGGGTCCGTAATTTGAGTATTTAAATCTAAGAGGTATGTTGTCATAACCAATGAATCTTCCGATTTCCTCAATTAGATCTTCCTCAATTTTTAAATCATTCCTATGTGAAGGGATTAAAGCTTCTGCTTCATCTCCGTTTTTACTGCTTACTATAAAACCTAAGTTTTCTAATATACTAATGCTCTTTTTCTTTTCGATTGTCATACCAAGAAGATCGTTTATTTTATTGTAAGAAAAGGGGATTTTTCTCGATAAATTTGGATTAGGATTTGTATCAACAATTTTCCCCATTATTTTTCCGTTTGCGTATTTTTCCAGGAGTCCTGTAGCATAATAAGCAGCGTATCCAACCATATACATATCAGCCGTTCGCTCAAAGCGGTAGGAAGATTCGGTGGAGATTTTCAATCTTCTTGATGCTTCTCTTATTAATGAAGGCTTAAAAAAAGCTGATTCAAGTACTATTCTTTCTGTATTTTCGCTTATTCCGGATTCTAAACCACCCATTATTCCCGCAAGAGCAATAGGTCCATTCTCATCCGCAATAATCAGGTCTTCTTCTGAAAGTTTCTTTTCTTCTTCTTCCAGAGTTACCATTTTTTCTCTATTTTTTGCCCTTCTTACAGTAATTCCTCCAGTGATTTTATCGAAGTCAAATGCATGAAGGGGTTGGCCGGTTTCTAACAAAACGTAGTTTGTAATATCTACGACATTATTTAAAGGACGAATGCCGCATTTTTCCAGTCTCTCAGTGATAAAAGAAGGTGAATTGGTAATCTTTATCTTGTTTAAAGGACTTGCAGTATATCTAGGACAATCTTCTTTAGACTGGATTGTAACGTTTATTTTGTTATCTGTATTTACCTTGAGAAATTTATATTCAATACGTTTTTTCAATTTTTTTTCTGTTTTTGCCGCTATTTCTCTTGCGATACCAATTATGCTGAGTAAATCTCCTCTGTTTGGAGTTATGTCGATTTTATAAATAGTATCTCCGGAAATTTTCTCGACTTCTTCTACTTCTATTCCAATTTTAGCTAGCAATTCTGCGAGTTCTTCCCCTTTGCACTTTATATCTACCCATTCTGAGAGCCAATTATAGTTTACTATCATCGAATTGCCTCAAAAACTGGAGTTCGTTTTGAAAAAATAATCTTATATCGTCAATGTCATGTTTCGTCATAGCGATTCTGTCGACACCCATACCAAAAGCAAAGCCATTAAATTCTTCATATCCGAGAGCTTTTAGGATATTCGGATGTACCATTCCTGCTCCCGCTGTTTCTATTTTGCCTCTCTTCTTGCAAACCGAGCAACCTTTTCCTTTGCAAAATGGACATTGGATCCACATTTCCGCTGAAGGTTCAGTGAAGGGAAAGTAACTTGGGAAAAATTCGGTTTTTACATCTTTTCCGAAAATCTTTTTCGCGAATAAATCTAAAGTTCCGAAAAGATCAGCCATTGATATATTTTTGTCGATCCAAAGACCCTCTACCTGTGTAAAAGTGGGGGAATGGATTGGATCAAAAGTGTCTACCCTATAACACTTTCCAGGTGAAATTATTCTTAAGGGAGGAGAAAGTTTTTCTAAGGTTCTAATCTGTACCGGAGAAGTGTGTGTTCGTAAGAGTCTTCCATCTTTCAAGTAAAATGTATCATGCATATCTCTTGCGGGATGGTCTTTTGGAGTATTTAGAGCTGTAAAATTATAGTATTCGGTCTCGATTTCCGGACCGGTTACTACAGAAAACCCCATCTGGATAAAGATGTCCTGGATTTCCTGGGAAAGTATTGAGAGAGGATGCAGTCCTCCTAGATTAGGTTTTCTACCCGGTAGGGAAAGATCTATCCAGGGAAGCGATTTTTTTTGTTTTATGACTTCCTTTTTTTCTTTAATTAATTCCGCAAGCTCATTTTTTAGCTTATTTGCAAGTTGTCCTGCTTTCGGTCGTTCGGTAACAGGTAAATTACCTATTGTATGCAACACTTTTGTAAGACTTCCCTTTTTTCCGAGATGCTTGATTCTAATTAATTCGGCTTCATTAATAGACGCCGCTTTTTGGATCTCAAGTTTTACTTCTTTCCCTAAGGATTCAAGATCCATTCACGCTCTCTTTTGCGGTTTTCGCAATTTCCGAAAAAACTTCAGGTTCCTGAACAGCAATGTCAGCAAGGACTTTCCTGTTCAATTTAACTTTAGCCGCTGATAATCCGTGGATGAGTTTACTATAAGAAATGCCGTTCTTTCGAGCAGCAGCATTTATTCGGGTAATCCAGAGTCCCCGGAAATCTCTTTTTCGTTTCCTTCGATCTCTATAAGCGTTGCTGAGCGCTTTCATTACAGCTTGCTTTGATATTCTATAAGCGTTTTTTCTCTTACCGAAGAAACCTTTCGCTTGTTTCAGTATCCTTTTTCGTCGTTTTCTTCTCTGTACTACACTTTTATGCCTTGACATTTAAATCCTCCTTAGTGCAGAAGTTTCTTTATTGTTTTTGTATCTGCTTTTGATACAACACTGTCTCTACTCTGACGACGGTTGTGCTTTTTATTATGTTTTGATTGCAGATGACTCTTGCCGGCTTTTTTGAATGATATTTTTCCTTTTTTAGATGCCTTAAATCTCTTTTTGACTGCTCCCTTCGTTTTCAATTTGGGCAATGTTTCCTCCTATTGGCATAAGTTGAAATTGAACTCTATGATTTATTGGTTTTAGTTCTCCCTGTAGTTTTGAAATTTCCTGAGTGTCTTTGAGTATTCTTTTTGCCAGTTTTTCCGCAAGTTCAGGGTGAACTTTTTCTCTTCCCCTCATCCAGATTTGAATTCGTACCGGATTATGCTCATTAAGAAACCTTTTAATATGTCTGAGTTTAGTTTCGTAATCATGAGCTTCGATTTTGGGATAGAATTTCATTTCTTTTAGAGTGTGTCTTTGCCTTTGACGTTCTTTTCTGTGTTTTTTGTTTTGTCTGTAAAGATACTTGCCGTAATCCATAAATTTGCAAACCGGTGGGTCTTCATTCGATGCAACAAGAACAAGGTCATACCCTTTGGCTTTCGCTTCTGCAATTGCTTCTTTTGTATCTTTAACCCCTTTATTGTTTCCATCATCATCAATAAGTCTTACACTCTTTGCTTGGATTTTGTGATTAACGTATCTTTTGTCGCCTTTTGAAATGACTTACCTCCTCTGTTTTATTTCTTCTTTAATTTTTGATAAAATATCTTCTATATTAAAATTACCAATGTCGCCGTCCTTGTGATTTCTAACTGATACTGTTTTTGATCCGGTTTCTTTGTTGCCAATTATAAACATATAAGGAATTTTTTGGGTTTCCGCATCCCGGATCTTTCTGGAAAGTTTTTCGTTTCGACCATCTAATTTTGCTCTTATATCGTTGTCTTTTAAGGTCTTAAGAACTTGTTCCGAGAAATTAATTTGTTCATTAGTAATGGGTAATAATATAGCTTGAGTTGGAGCGAGCCAGGTTGGAAAATTGCCGTTGTAATGTTCGATTAAGCCTCCTACAAACCGTTCAAATGAACCGAAAAGAGCTCTATGTATCATATATACCATGTGTTCTTGGGCATCTTCTCCTATATAAGTAGCCTTGAATCTACGCGGAAGGTTAAAATCGAATTGAATGGTAGGCCCTTGCCAGCTTCTTCCTATGGCATCTTTGATTTTTATATCGATTTTAGGGCCATAGAATACAGCTTCCCCTTCTTCTCTTCTGTATTTTATATTTCTTTCTTTAAGAGTTGAAACTAAAGCGGATTCAGCGTTTTCCCATTCTTTATCACTTCCGGCGTATTTTTCTTTGTGAGCAGGATCACGGACAGAAAGTAGGATTTGGAAATCCTTATAACCAAAAGTTTTGATTACTTCCATAGCAAAGTCAAACACGTTCCCAATTTCTTTTTCAACCTGATCTTCGCTGCAAAAAATATGCGCATCATCCTGAGTGAATCCTCTGACTCTTAGCATTCCATGGAGGACCCCTGAGCGTTCATATCGGTAAACTGTTCCCAATTCCGCGAATCTTATCGGAAGATCACGATAACTTCTTGTTTGTTTTTTGTAAATCAAAATATGATAAGGGCAATTCATGGGTTTTACTACATATTCTTCATCGTTTCTTTTGAAAGTATACATGTTTTCGAGGTAAAAATCAAAGTGTCCGGAAGTCTTCCATAGATCAGCTTTTGCTATATGTGGAGTTCTGACAAGTTTGTAATCTCTCTTTAAATGTTCTTTCTTCCAGAAGCTCTCCATTTCTTCACGAATAATCGTTCCATTGGGGTGCCATAATACGAGTCCAGCTCCAATTTCTTCATAAATATTGAATAAATCTAATTGTTTTCCGAGTTTCCTGTGATCCCTTTCTTTTGCCTCTTCGTATCGGCGTATGTAATCATTAAGCATCTTTTTATCAGGATAAGATATGCCGTAGATACGCTGAAGACTCTCTCTTTTTTCGTCTCCTCTCCAGTAGGAGGCGGAAACTGATAATAATTTAAAGGCTTTAACCTTTCCAGTTGAATATAGGTGAGGGCCTCTGCAAAGGTCTGTGAATTCACCATGGGAATAAATAGATACAAAATCATCTTCAATTTCATCGATAAGTTCAAGTTTGAACTTATTATTCGAGAAAAGCTTTTTGGCTTCTTTTTTGTTTATTTCCTTATATTCAATAGGAAAATCGTTTTTTATTATTTTTTTCATCTCGTCGGATATCTTTTTTAAATCTTCTTCTGAAAAAGGTGTTTCCTTTTCCATATCGTAATAGAATCCCTCTTCAATTGCCGGTCCTATTGTTAAGTTAACGACATGCAATTGCTTAACGGCTTGAGCCATTATATGCGAAGTCGTGTGCCAGTAAGCAGAGTATGCCATTTTATCATTATAAGGGATTAATCTGAATTCCCCTCCTTTATTCAAGGGAGTATGAAAGTCTATGAAATTATCATCTTTCACAGCTCCTGCAAATTTATTAAAAATAGAGGGATTTCTATCCTTTAATATTTGTTTTAAAGCTATACCTTTTTCTACTTCTAAAACAGAATACTCTTTATCTATATAAAGTTTTATCTTTATTTTCATTTATTTATATTATATATAAGAACCTAATCTTTTTCTTTTTTTTAAACACTGGGCGATAGTGGAATTGAACCACTGACCTTTTGCATGTCACGCAAACGCTCTAACCCCTGAGCTAATCGCCCATATTTTATTATATAATAATAAGGTTAAGAGGTATTGTCAACCTTTTTCGGAATTTTTTGAAGACAAAATAAGTCGTGGCATTTCAATAATTTACGCCAGATTACTTACTTTCCTTCTTGAATTCACTTGTATTTTTTGTTATTTTTTACCTAAAACCTAAGTCCAATAACAAATCACACTAATAGCACGAATAAAAAAATTTCGTTTGTTTTACTAAATCCAAACCCTCTAATCATAGAATTAGCCAAATCAACCGTTTGACTTAGATTTGTTTGAAAAATAGTCGAATTCAGTTTATAAAAAAGGTATAAAAATTTTTACCTTGACATTTAGTTATTTAGTTGTTACGTTATAATAGTTATAATAATATAACGGAATTGTAGAGAAATGATAAAAAAAGAAATCATTGTTATCACTTTATTGATGTTTTTTCTCATAGATCAGTTTGGATTGATGCAAAAAGCCAATGCCGCAGAGGCTATGATTATGGAGAATGGGGTATCGGTACCGAGTGATTTTCCCCATATAGATATTTCCATAAACGATAATCCCGATTCCGGATATATTTTTATAGATAACAGGGGTGGAGGTGGCGGAGTAAGCCCTTATAATATTATTTTTAATAACTCGGGAGCACCAATCTGGTATTTACGTACACCAGCTGAGTGGCGAAATCTTGTAGTACAGCCTAATGGTTGGTTAACTATGATGGTCCGGGATGGCTATGGCGGGAGCGGATGGGGCTTTATTGCTCTAGATCAAAACTATGAATATGTCAAAACATTTCGGGCTACTAATGGTTACACTACAGATGAACACGAACTACTGGTGCTCCAGGATGGAGGTTATCTATTGATTGGTCGCAAAGATAGTACCGTGGATATGAGTGTGTATGTACCTGGCGGTAGACCCAATGCAATAGTCAGAGAAACATGCATTCAAGAATACACAGCTAATGATTCTTTGATATTTGAGTGGCGCCCCTGGTCTCATTTTGATATACGTGATATGTTAATGGATGATCTTACAGGTTGGTATATTCGATTTCCTCATATGAATGCCATTGATATAGATGATGATGGCCATATATTACTTTCCAGCCGCCATATTTGTGAAGTAACGAAAATACACCGCCAAACCGGTGCAATTATATGGAGATTAGGAGGTGCAAATAACCAATTTCAATTTATCGATGATACCTTACAGGGATTTAGCGGCCAACATACTATTAGATCTTTAGGAGGAGGCCATTATACAATTTTCGATAATGGTGATTTACATAATCCACAGGTATCGCGTGCTGTAGAATATGTGTTGGATACGAATGCGATGACCGCAACGCTGTTCTGGGAATTCCGAGATACACCGGATAAATATTCCTATTATATGGGCAATGTCCAACGCTTGCCCAATACAAACACATTAATTAACTGGGCACTACCTTATCTTCCAAAACTCACTGAAGTACGAACTGATGGAAGTAAGGCATTTGAGATGAATTTTGTTGATCAATGGCAATGTTACCGGGTGCATCGGTTTGCTTGGGAAGGAATGGCGCTAAGGCCCTATCTAATTGTCGAACCCCATGATGATAATATCACGTTAATATTTAATAAATTTGGTGATCCGAATGTAGATTATTATAATATTTATGGTGGAACAACTCCTTCCCCTACCGTTATATTAGACACTTCTAAATTAACTATGAAAGAATTATCAAACCTACAGAATCATGTTGAATATTATTTTCGCGTCACAGCTGTCGATAATTATGGAAGTGAAAGTGACTATTCAAATGAAGAAAGCGTATTTGTTGATTTTAGTGGCATAGAGGACGAATCACATATTATAAAAGAGTATGCTCTCTATCAAAACTACCCCAATCCATTCAATCTCCATACATTAATCAATTATCAATTGCCAAAGACCAGCGAGGTGGAATTGAGTGTTTTTAACCTGCTGGGGCAAAAGGTAGCTATGCTGGTTTCGGAAAAGCAACCGGCAGGAAGCTATGAGGTAGAATGGGATGCAACGGGTATAGAAGGTGGAGTCTATTTTTACAAACTCTCGACAGATAAAGGTTTTGTCCAGACCAAAAAACTTATTTTGTTAAAATAGTGAACGTCGAATTGTCCCTTACTCTCTTACTCCCTAGTAAGGGGAGGAGTATGGGGGGTGTTTTTTAATATAATAGTAAGGATATGCTAAAAACAGATTTAAAAAGGAGGTAAATATGATAAAACGATCAGCAGTAATTGTTTTAATTTTATTTTTCTTTGCAGGATGTGGAAAATCTGAGCAGGAGCAAGCAAATGAAGTAACTGATAACCCGGTTGACGCACTCGTGGTAGTGTCTTTTGATCCTCCGTTGCCTGCCAAGTTAAACGTGGAAGAGAAACTCATGATTACTATCGACTACAGTATAGCTTCAGTTGATACAGCTCAGATATGGGCAAGACCGTATACAAAAGGAAAATCACCCCCGGAATATTTCGCACATCCTTCTCCAGCATATGCGAAGGGAAAGGGAAGGCTTGTGGGATATTTCGGGTTCAGAAATCCAACAATTGTTGATGAGGTTGTGGTAAAGATGGTTGGAGATGGAAAAACTATCTTAACTGTAAGACAGCCAATCGATGCCGAATGGGAAAAGCCATAATTAATAAATCATAACAAGCTACAGGAATTCTACTTCTTTTTTCCTTGCCTTCGGTAGGTCCGTGTTTTCGTTTTTTTTCAATACTATTGACAAAATGGGTGATAAAATTAATATACGGGTATAATCAGAAAATAGAGGAGATTTTAATGTTATTTGAAGTTCTTAAGTCGAAAATACATATGGCTAAAGTGACTGAAGCTAATAAAGAGTACGATGGCTCGATAACAATTGGTGAAAACCTTGCCCGTCAGGCTGATATGTCGCTTCATGAGAAGGTACTCGTAGGTAATATTAAAAATGGTAAACGTTTTGAAACTTATGTAATTTATGGAAAAGAAGGAGAGATTTGTGTGAATGGTGCAGCAGCAAATCTAGCCAGTGTAGGGGATAGGCTTATAATAATGTCTTTTGTATGTACTGAGGATAGAAACTTGGCTCCGACTATAATTAAGGTTGATAAAGAGAACAAAATTATAAAGTAGAGATTAGTGAGTAGTGAACTTCCGGACTGGATAAAGAGTAAACTGTCGAGAAAAAAGGAAGCTGAATCCTTAAAGAATCTATTTAAATCAAAAAATCTGCACACGGTTTGCCAGGAAGCAAAATGTCCCAATATAGGTGAATGTTTTTTAAAAAAAACGGCCACATTCCTTATAATGGATAATATTTGTACAAGAAACTGTGGCTTTTGTTCTATCAATAAGGGAATTCCAGAATCTCTTGATGAGTCCGAACCGGTTCGAATTGCCGAACAGGTAAGAGAAATGAAGTTAAAGTACGCTGTATTAACGTCTCCGAGCCGTGATGATATTTTCGATGGAGGAGCTGAATTTTTTTCTCGTACTGTGAAAGAAATAAAAAAGGTAAATTCGGACACAAAAGTTGAGGTCTTGATACCTGATTTTAGAGGAAATATAAATTCCTTAGAAAAGGTTGTTGATTCCGGTATTGATGTTCTCAATCATAACGTTGAAACCGTACCGAGGCTTTACCCTGAAGTTCGCTCCGAAGCTGAATATGGACTATCGCTTGAGATTTTAAAGGAAGCTTCAGGGATGAAACCTGATTTGCCTTTGAAAAGTGGTTTTATGGTGGGATTGGGTGAGAAAAAGGAAGAAATATTAGAATTATTAAAAGATTTGAGATCTGCCGGATGTAATATTGTTACTATAGGGCAGTACTTAAGACCGACTTTAAAGCAGTTTCCTGTTGACAGATATGTTCATCCGGATGAATTCAAGGAAATTGAAAAGTTGGCTTATCAGATAGGGTTTGATTATGTCGCTTCGGGACCGCTTGTAAGAAGTTCGTACAGGGCAGAAGAAATATTGTCATCACTCAATGCAGATTCTTCGGATCGGTTAAGTGGTTAAATCGTAAAATCGTTACACAGGAACAACAAAGAAGGAAAAAAGGCAGAACTCCAGCGCTAGCAGTGGTGGTTTAATTGGTCGCTCCATCTATTACCGTTACATCGTCACTGTAATAATTTGCCACATATATCTTGTTTGTGTTTGGATTTACGCAGAAAGCATGAGGATAATTTCCAGCGGCAACAGTGGTGGTTGAATCGGTCGCTCCATCTATCACCGTTACGTTGTCACTGCCAATATTCGCCACATATATCTTGTTTGTGTTTGGATTTACGCAGATCGAGTGAGGTCCATCTCCAGCGGAAACAGTGGTGGTTGAATTGGTCGCTCCATCTATCACCGTTACATTGTAACTGGTCAAATTTGCCACATATATCTTGTTTGTGTTTGGATTTACGCATATCGCCCGAGGTCCGTTTCCAGCGGAAACAGTGGTGGTTGAATTGGTTGCTCCATCTATCACCGTTACATTGTCACTGGTCAGATTTGCCACATATATCTTGTTTGTATTGGGATTTACATAGATCGCACAAGGTTTATCTCCAGCGGAAACAGTGGTGGTTGAATTGGTTGCTCCATCTATCACCGTTACGTTGTCACTGTTAGTATTTGCCACATATATCTTGTTTGTGTTTGGATTTACGCAGATCGAGTGAGGTCCATCTCCAGCGGGAACAGTGGTGGTTGAATTGGTTGCTCCATCTATCACCGTTACATTGTCACTGACAAAATTTGCCACATATATCTTGTTTGTGTTTGGATTTACGCATATCGTCAAAGGTACATCTCCAGCGGTAACAGTGGTGGTCGAATTGGTCTCTCCGTCTATCACCGTTACGTTGTCACTGTTCCAATTTGCCACATATATTTTGTTTGTGTTTGGATTTACATAGATTGCACAAGGTCCATCTCCAGCGGAAACAGTGGTGGTTGAATTGGTCGCTCCATCTATCACCGTTACATCGCCACTAACAAAATTTGCCACATATATCTTGTTTGTGTTTGGATTTACGCAGATCGCATAAGGTTTAGATCCAGCGGAAGCAGTGTCGGTTGCCCAATCAGCATAAAGAGGTGAAGTGAACACGAATATCGTTACAATGAAAAATATCCTTAACATTCTCACATACTTAAAATTGAACATAAATCTCTCCTTTTTCATTAACAATGATAGGGATTATTAAGAATCAGTCAAGGTACTTTATGGAAAACAAAATATTAAAAAGTAAAAAGCAAAATGACAAATGAAAATGCAAAAACTAAAAATGATAGAATGCAGATAAACGCAGATTGAAAAGGATTTTTTTTCATTTCAACCTTTCAACTATTCAACTTTTTATTATAGCTTGTCTTTAAGACTAATAAAAATATTTGTGTTATTCGTGATATTTGCTAATTCTTTTTTTGAGTTCATTTTTGAATTTTGATTTGTATTTTTCCATTTTGATATTTAATTTTTTCATTTCGGTGACTTTGCAATGCTGTGTTGATAGTTTCTGAAGCTAAATAAAAATAAATTTCTAATATCTAAAACCATAATATTATATAACTTATGTTGACATTTATCCCAAGAGGCTTATAATTATATTATGATAAGGATATTTTTATTTGTATTGATATTTATTTTAGTATCATGCGAAAAGCAGAATGCAACAGAGTTAGAGATAAAGGAGGAGAGCCTTCATTCTTTTGTTCTCAGGAATTATACAGGAAGTCGACTTAAATGGGTATTGACTGCCGAGGATGCCAAAATTTCTGATACAACTATTATATATCAATTGGAGGTAGAATTCTTCGAAAAAGACTCGAAATCTTCTTCGAAACTAAGAGCTGATAGCGGATATGTTTTTCATAAAACTAATGATTTAAAAGCCATGGGTAATATAGTTATTAATTCTAGTGATTCGGTAACTCTATGGACGGATGAATTAAGGTGGTCAGAAGAAAAACAGCAGATATTTACTGATGGAGAAGTAAAATATTCTAAGGGTAATCAGATTTACAGAGGTAAGGGGCTTGAATCCGACCCGAGTCTCAAGAATATCGTTATAAAAGAAAAATTTAGTGGAGAGGTAGAATTTGAATGATCCTGTTGTTAATATTCGTTCCTTATAAAATAGAATCAGGGTCCATGCAAATAGTAAATAGAGATAGGAATATTTTTAAGAATGGCGTAGAAGTCCATTCCACCAATTTGTTTTTAAGAGCAGAAAGTGGTGTTGAAACGCAGAATTATCTATTACTAGAGGGTAATGTTTACCTTGAGAGTAAAGATTTTCACCTTACGGCAAATAAGCTTAAGTTTCATACTCCCAGCAAAATATTATATGCTATAGGTAAAGTAAAAGTATGGAGAGAAGATACTATAACGGGAGATTCTCTTGTTTTTTATAAAGAAAAGGAATCGGGCGAAATGATTGGCAGGTTCAAGTATGTATCAGATTCAATTATTGTAAAAAGTAATTCTGGAAAATTCTATCGAGACTCACTGAAACTTAGAGGTAAGCCAACTTTTACTTCACCGTCAATGACTGTAAATTCAGATTTTATCAAGTATTTTCTCAAAGATTCTTCTTTTTTATTTTTATCAAATGTAAACTTTAGAGGTTCCGCTGTATCCGGTAAAGGTGAATTTTTGCGGCATTTTATCAAAAGCAAAAAATCAACTATCGCAGAATCTCCGTATATTTTTCAGGAATCGGACAGTATTACAGGCGATAAAATTGAAATTGATCACAAAAATGAGGTTTTAGAGGTATATAAAGGAACAGCTATCAATAATTCAGAAAATGGAAGGAATGTAGTATCAGGTGATACTCTCAGAATATTCTATGGTGAGAAATCAATGGATAGCGTAATGGTAATAAATAACGCAAATGGTAGATTTGCTAAAAAAGAACTATAAGATAGTTGATAAAGTAAATGCAAGAGATAATCTATGGGAATTTCAACTATGAAGTGGTTAATGCCATAAAAAGAGTAATTACTTTGGATGAATCCAAACCACTTTATGTTTATGGTCCCTCAGGAGCAGGCAAATCTTTTCTTATGGGAAAAATGAGTAAGAAGTACCCTGGAAAGAGTCAAGTTCTTAATTTGAGGGATTTTAAAAAATCGGAACCACCTGAATGTTTTGGGTATGATTTACTAATACTGGAAGATATTAATACTATATCCTCGAAGTCGACTCCGAGTGATAAAATATTTGATCTCCTCAATTATTACATAAAAAATAAAAAACAAATAGTTTTCACTTCAAATTGTACACCTTCACGATTAAAGCTTCCGAAAGAGGTTATATCGGAGATCAAAAAGGGAGTTGTTGTTTCCATAAAGAAATTTGATAAATCTTCAAAAAGAAAAGTATTAAGTACACTTGGTAAGGACCTGTCTCCGGAGATTTTAGATCGCTTGATGGGAGATAATATCAAAACTATTAGTCAAGCTATCAAAGCGGTTGAGAAACTTAAGGAGATCGTATATATATTGAGGGAAGAGAGGGAAGAAGAAGAAACCCTTAAAATATTTGAATCTCCAAAGGAAACGGATGAATTTAGCAGTTTGTTAGATGAAGTAGCTGAAAGTCTTCCTGAAGAAATAGACGAAAAGGAAGGAGAAAAAGCTATTCGAGATAAATACCGAGCCAAAATGTATGTCTGGGAAATGAAGGGGTTTAATACAAATAGAATAAAAAAGATTATTGAGGAACCTATAAACCACATTGTAGGCGAATTTATTCTTACATGTGAATTTGTCTCTTTTACTTCGGATATACAACAGCTCGTTGATTTGCAGAAGAGATATGGCCTTCTTGATTTTAAGGCATTGTCAGATAATTTATTAATAAACGAAGAAGAAATCGAAGAAATAGAAAAGGCATTGTTTGATCCGGATAGATTAGAATGGGTAAATATGCGCATAAACGAACTTGAAATGATACAAGAGAAAAACGAGGAAGAAGTTTATGATATTGAAACAAGGAAGGAAAAAAGGGAATTGTTTAAGGAAACGGAGAAACCTCTTGAAATGAAAATAGAAGCAAGGAATTTAGTAAAAATATATAATAGAAAGCGAGTTGTGGATGACGTAAACCTTGAGCTATGTAGAGGTGAAGTGGTGGGCCTACTTGGTCCAAACGGAGCTGGGAAAAGCACAACGTTTTATATGATAACAGGATTCATAAAACCCGAGTCGGGTTCTATCTATTTAAACGAAAAGGACATTACTAGTAAACCGATGCATAAAAGAGCACAATTGGGCATAGGATACTTACCTCAGGAAGCTTCAATTTTTAGAGGGCTTTCAGTAGAGAATAATCTGATGGCTATGCTTGAAATCTTAATCGAAGACCCGCAAAAAAGAAAAAACAAGTTCAATGAATTGGTAAAAGAATTTAAACTGTCTTCTCTGCTCGGAAGAACGGCAGATAAACTCTCCGGTGGAGAAAGAAGAAGAGTCGAAATAGCGCGTGCTTTAATCCCGAATCCTAAATTCTTACTGTTGGATGAACCGTTTACTGGTATAGATCCAATAACCAGAGAAGAACTCCAGGAAATGGTTTTGGTGCTTAAAAAAAAGCATATCGGTGTTTTGATTACGGATCATAATGTACGTGAAACTCTCCAAATAACTGATAGAGCTTACTTAATGTTTGACGGGAAAATAATATTAAAAGGAAAACCAGAAGAGTTGACTTTAAACAAAAGAGCCAAAAAATTGTATCTGGGTAAGAAATTCAAGCTCTAATATTATGGATAATAAAAAAATATCATATATACAAAAGCTCCAACAGACCCTCAAACTCGAACAAAAAATGAGTCCTCTTCAGGTACTTATGATAAGAATTACACAATGTCCACGTCTTGAACTCAAAAACATAATTTATCAGGAAATTGAAGCTAATCCTATGTTGAGTTTGGCAGAGGAGGACGAAGGAGGCGAATCTTCCGAATCTTCTTCGGATGAAAATGATGAAAAAGAAGAAGATGTTCGGGATAATGAACTCAAGGATTTCTTTACGGAAAGTTTTCCGACCTATTTTGTTCCTTCTGAAATAGGAGAAGCCGAAAAAAGGCAAATACCTTATACTTCTCCGCTTTCCGAGCAACTGAAGATGGATTTACGGATGGAATTATCCGATGAAAAACTGATCGAAGTCGGAGAATACATGATAGATTCACTCACGGATGAAGGTTTTATGGATACTCCCCTTCCTACAATCGCAGAATTTTTCGGTATTCCGGAAGGTAAAGTAGAAGAAATACTGGAAATCATTCAAGAATGTGCTCCTCTTGGAATTGCAGCAAGAAATAAGAGAGAATCGATGAAGCTACATCTTGAGAGAAATCCTAGGAAGTCAAAATTAGAACTCAAGATCATTAGTGATTTCTGGGAAGAGTACAGAAGAATGGAAATAGAGAAGATTTCTTATGAATTGAATGTGGATCCGGAGAAGATCAAAGGAGCGATAAAAAATATTCAAAAAATTAATCCACGTTCCACAGGAAGAGACTTTGGAAAAGTCGAATATGTTACTCCTTCTGTAATAGTCGAAAAAGATGAGGAAGAGTTTAAAATTTTGATAAATGAACCGGAACTTCCTTTCTTTCGTTTGAATTCAAGATATCTTGAAGTTTTGCAGGCTCCTGAAAATTTTGATAAAAAAACAATAAAATTTGTTGAAAAATGGATTGAAAGGGCTAAGTTTATTCTTCAGTCTTTGGAAATGCGAAAAAAGAACTTTAGAAAGGTAATGGAGTACATAATAAATATACAGAAAGATTTTATAGATAAAGGTGTAATGCACATGAACCCTCTTACCCTTAAAAAAATAGCAGAAGCAACCGATCTATCAGAATCTACTATCTCCAGATATATAAAAGATACATATGTTCAGAGCAATATGGGAGTTTTTAATATGAAACATCTTTTAAGTGGAGGGGTTAGAGGAAGAGGGCAGAATATTTCCACAAATACGATAAGGGAAAGGATTAAGAGGATGATAGAATCAGAAGGGAATGATATATTATCAGATATACAAATAAAGAAAGAGTTGGAAAAGGAAGGTATAGATATAACGCGCCGCACAGTCGCTAAATACAGGAATCAATTAGAAATTCCTCCCAAATCACAAAGAAAAAAAGAAAGTTTGTTTTGAATTCGAAAAAATTAAAGGAGATAAGAAGCCTATATATCCTGGAGCGGCAAAGCCGCTAAAATGTAAAAATTAAATATCAAAATGGATCTAAAAAAGAAAAAAGATTAACCACAGAGGACACAGAGAAATAATTGTGTTAAAAAAGAAAAAAACACTGAGAACGCAGAGGAAAAGAAAATAAAATAGGAATAGTCACGGATGAACACGGATAAACACGGATTAAAAAAAATATTTTGTTGTTTAAAAATAAAAAATATTGGGGGAGGTTGGGTGATCTTGTGTTAATCAGTGCAATCTCGTGGTTACTATCTGGGATGTGGTGTGGGCTTTGTTTTTTAAATTTTGATATTTTATTTACCAGAAAAAGGCGGTGAAATTAAATGAGATATTTTCTTGCAAAAAAAACAAAAAGTCGACTGACAATACTATAGGTATGTATGGATAAAAAAACTCAATGTATTTTTGACGCACTTGAAAAGAGTCGTTCTACTTATTTAAACATAAAAGTTCTTAAGAAGAAATGCGGTAAAAGTATTAAACCCTTATTGAAGAAACTTGAAAAAGACGGAAAGGTCGTTTCAAAAGGAAAAAAATTTGCACTTTCCGGAAAAGCCGGATACATAAAGGGAATCTTTGATGGAAAAAGAGAAGGATATGGATTTTTGATGCCATCTTCGGATATGAAAGATCTTTTTGTTCCTCCCAATGAAACTTTTACAGCCTTGAATGGAGATCTGGTATTGGCAAAAATAACAAGAAAATCGAGAGGAAGATTAAAAGCAAGGATCGAAGAAATAATCGAACGTTCAAGGAAACACTTCGTTGGAAAGGTTGTGTTATTTGAAGACAGATTGATGTTTCAACCCCAAGATAAGAATATTCCGCATTATTTTGAGCTTGAGGATGCTCATAAAACCGAAGAAGGTGATTTTATACTTGCTGAATTCGTAAAATGGACTACGCCAATCTTACCTCCTTTAGTGAAATTCTTAAAGAAAATAAGCGAAAGCAATTTATATAATATTCTAATAAAGCAGGAATACAATTTAAGTCATGAATTCGGAAAAGAAGCAGTGGAAGAAGCCAGAAATTTTACTGTTCTTTCAACTGAAAACAGAGAAAGTTTCACCTCGCTAAGAACTTTTACAATAGATCCAACTGACGCGAAAGACCTTGATGATGCAATTTCTGTAAAAAAGGATGAAAAAGGTTATTCCCTTTGGGTTCATATTGCAGACGTATCGGGAGCAATACCGAAAAATTCAGCTATTGATTCAGAGGCGAGAAAACGCGGCTGCACTACTTACCTTCCGAATGAAACCTACTTTATGCTGCCGGAGGAGATAACCAAATCGTTAAGCCTTGGAGAGAAAGAAAAATCACCTGCTGTTACGGTTTATATTAATTTTGATGAAAGTGGTAACCCGATTAGCAAAAAATTCTATAAGTCTGAGATCAAATCAGATAAAAGATTTTCCTATGAAGAAGTTCAGGAAATCCTTGACGGTAAGAAAAGTTCAGAATTTACCTCCGAGCTTGAAGTTGCATCGGAACTTGCAAAAATCCTTTCCGAAAAAAGAAGCGCTGAAGGCTACCTTGACTTCTTCAGGGAAGAAGTCAAGGTAGAATTTCAGGATTCGAGGCCAGCAGCAATTTATCCAGTCAGAGAACTTTGGTCTCACAGAATTATTGAACAATTTATGTTAGCGGCAAATGAATCTGTAGCTGAAAAACTGGAAAAACAAAAGATTCCAGGAATCTATAGAATTCATGAAGAGCCTGAAAAAAGTGAATTGGAACAGTTTAAGAAGCTTGTGGAAAATCTTGGGTTTAAATTGACATCGACTAAAAGAGAAGATTTATCTATTTTTCTTGAAGAAATCAAAAATTCTCCCTACCGAAGAATTCTGAACTATGAACTGCTAAGATGTATGAAAAAGGCAAGATATATTGCCAAACCGGAACCGCATTACGGTTTGGGTTCAAGACTGTATACACATTTTACGTCCCCTATAAGGAGATATCCTGATCTTATTGTACATAGATTACTGTTTGGCGAAGTATATAAGCAAGAAGAGTTAAAATCAATAGCCGATCATTCGACTGAACAGGAGTGGAGATCGGATTCCGCGGAAAAGGATATAACGAAGTTTTTCATAATGCGCTATTTAGAGGAAAATACAGATAAAGAGTTTAGAGGAATGGTAACAAATATTGCGTCTGATGGAATATGGGTAGAGCTTGATGATTTTCTTGTTAGTGGTTTTATTCCTCTAAAAATTCTTCCCGGTGATAATTATAGAATAAAAGATCGCGCTCTTGCCGGAAAGCACTATAAATTTCAAATTGGTGACCTTTTGTTATGTAATATTTATACGGTTTCACCGGGTACAGGTGAACTTATCCTTGAATATTCCGGTAAGATAGAGAAGGAAAATAAGCACTAAAATAAATCAAATATCAAAAAAAACACACAGAGCCAACACATAACCACACCGATAAATTTAACAACAGAGGACAAAAAAGAATTTTGTTGTTTTTTCCCACACCACCCGATTTTTTAACAACAAATAGCACAAATTACACAAATTAATTATTTTTTCTTTTTTTTAAAATATTCGTGCTATTCGTGTGATTCGTTGTTACTCTAAGTTTTGATGTGGTGGGGCTTTGTAACAATCAAGTTTTATATATATTGTGTTCTTTTATGTAATCAAGGACTACTTTGGGTAAAAGAAAATCGACGGGTTTTCCATTTTTAATTTTCTCTCTGATTTCAGTTGAAGAGATTTCTATTATTCTTGAGTTCAGAGTTTTTAATTCTTTTGGGTATTTTTGACTTTTACAATTTCTTTTTAAAACGAAAACATCTACGATTTGTAAGATTTTTTCCCATTTATGCCATTCTGTAAAATTTATTGCCCGGTCTTCGCCTATAAGCAGACAGAGACTTTTTTCTTTTTTAAATAATTCTTTTAGTGTGTCGTATGAATACGATATTCCTTTTCTTTTTGATTCCAGATCCAATACTTCAAAGGAATCTTCTTTTGAAGTGGCTAATTTCAACATATTATATCTATCTTTAAACGAGGCGGAGGTTATATCGTTTTTTAAAGGGGCTTTCCATGCGGGAACGAATAATACTTTCTCAAGAGCCAATAAATTAAGGGCATCATTAGCTAGTATTAGATGTCCTGTATGAACGGGATCGAAATTTCCTCCAAAAACTCCTTTCACTTTATTTCTTTCAACTTTTCCCGAGCTTTTTCTTTGAATTCTCCTTCTACTTTTTGATAATAAGAAGCTGCCAGAGAATCAAGATTATTTGAGAGAGCGATATCCCCAAGTAGAAAATTTGCCTTATCGTTCCATTTTTTACTCTGTTCGGCTACTTTTTTAAGGTATATAATTGCTGATTCGTTAATACCCATTTTAATATAAGTTTCTCCAATCTCGAGAAACTTTTGATTTTCTTTTTCTTCCGCACTCCTTTTACTTTCTTTAGCTTCCTCTAAGTGTTTTGAGTATGGGTATTTTTTAATAAATTCTTCATAAGTATCCAAAGCCTCTCGCGTAAGAGTTTGGTCTCTTTGGGCTATTGGAGCCATTTTTTCTAAACATTGAGCTTTTCTGAGAAGTGCTTTCTCGCTAAAGTTAGAATTAGGAAAGTTGTTGAGTAGGAAATGGAATTCGTTCATAGCTTCCATATAATTATTTAATAGATAATATGATTCGGCAAAGTAGAACTGAGCATCGTCAATCCAATGACTGCCGGGATATCTATTAAAAAAGTATCTAAGATAATTAATCGTTTTTTTGTAATCTTTTTCCTCAAAGCATTTAACTGCTTGATTGAATTCCTCATCCGGAGATGTCATTTCAGGTTTTTTATTCTTTGTGCAGGAAAAGAATAATAGAAAAATCATGATAAAGTATATTTCTTTCTTCAAGGGTTATCCTCCATGTTCTTAATAATTTCCAGGGCTTCTTCCGCTTCTCTTCTAATTTTAGGTTTCGCGAATTTATTCAGCTCCAAAACTTTATTGTAATAACCGGCTGCATCGGTATATTCTTCTTGACTTAATTTAATATCACCCAGTAAGAAGTATGCATCATCTATCAACACTTTAGGCATGCCAAGAGTAATTAGCTCTTTAAGGTATAATTCTGCTGAATCGTAATTTCCTTCTTTTATTCTTTTCTCAGCCAATTTAAAAGATGTTTTTCCCAGCCAATATCTTAATCGCCAGCTTGAAAGTTCTTTTGTTGCTTCTTTTAGGACATCGTAGGCTGAAACTAAGTCATCTGTATTTATGTAGCATTGTGCTAATTTTAATCTTAAATCGCTATCCAAAGATTTATATTTCATTCCTTTTATATAGTAATCGATACTTTGTTCATAATCTCTTGAATCGAAAAACCAGTTTCCCATTAGTATATTTTTTTCTTCCATATCAAAGTCAGGTTCGAACTCCAGTATTTTTAAATAAATCGTAACTGCAGTGAAATCTTTACCTTTTTCTGCCGCCTCGTTGCCGGCTTGCAGGAGTTTTTTTAGTGTTTTAGCCTTCCATCTTGGATCGGTATCGATCAGTCTATCAAAAGATTTTAATGCTCTTCTGGGATCATTCAGATTCAGGTAAATTTCGCCTTGGAGGTATATCTCCTTAGCTATATTTGAATTTTCCAGGAGGATTAATGCCCGGGTTGGTTTTAGCGAATGATAATATTCGAAAGCTTTAGCATAGTTGCTTTCTCTTTTACAACCGGGAATAAGTAGCAGTAATATGAAGAATAAGTAAATTTTATGTTTTTTTAACAACTTCAACTATTAATTTAGAGAGTTTTGGAGCGGCTTTATTCGCCGCATTCAATACTATTTCATGGCTTACTTTTTCCATTGCGTCAGGCAGACAGATATCGGTAATTATTGAGAGACCAAGAACTTTTCTGTCCATCCACCTTGCAGTTATTGCCTCTGGTACTGTTGACATGCCTACGGCATCTGCACCCAAGATTTTGATCATTCTGTATTCTGCTGCAGTTTCGAAAGTGGGTCCCTGGAGTCCGAAATAAACACCCTTTCTAATTTTTAGCCCCGTTTCAAGTGCGATATCTTCGGTTTTTTCTATCAAATCTTTATCGTAAGTGTTGTACATATCTACAAAACGAGGTCCCAGGCGTTCGTCATTCGACCCTCGGAGGGGATGTTCCGGGAAGAAATTAATATGATCTGTTATAACCATTATATCTCCTCTGGAAAAGAGGGGGTTAACACCGCCGGCTGCATTAGAGACTATAAGAGTTTTTATTCCTAAAAAACATAATAATCTTACCCCAAAGGTGACTTTGTCCATATTATATCCTTCATAATAATGGAATCTACCGTTCATAACACAAACTTTTTTCTCTTCAATTTTTCCGCATATTAAGTTTCCGGAATGTCCCTTTACTGTAGACACCGGGAAATTTGGAATATCTTTATATGATATTTTTATAGGATTTTTGATTTCTCCCGAAACATCTCCAAGCCCTGATCCTAATATAATTCCAACGTCAAAATTATCAAAATTAATCTTATCAATAATGTATTTTTTGCTTTCAGATAAAATACTAAATGTTTCTTGTTTCATGTTTATTTTTTTTGTCCGGATTCCTTGATTTAGAGTTTATTCCTTAAACAATTCCTGAACTTTCTTCTTTGTTTTCTCTAATTCTTCTGTTTTTTCGCTTCCCGCAGAAGAATATCTTTTTTCTCTTTCTCTCACGGTTATAATTTCTACTTCTTCAAGCATTTTTAATTGAGAGGAAAGGAAACTGCGAAGTTGTATGACAAATCCATCTTTTTGATTTCTTAAAGCGCTTATCTGACTTTGAAGGTCTTTTACTTTAGTGGCTGCATTTTCGATAATCTCGCTGGCTTGTAATTTTGCTTTTTGTAGTATCATTTCAGCTTCTTTTCGCGCGTTTCTTCTGATCCCGTCTGTTGTTTTCTGAGTAGAGGTAAGAGTATCCTGAAGTGTTTTTTCCATTCTTTTATAATCATCTATCTTAGAGTCCAGTTCTTTTAACTGCTCGGTCATTCTTTTGTTATCCCGAATAATATTTTCTATCTCTTTTGCCAACATCTCGAGGAATATATCTACTTCATTCTTGTCATAACCTTTGAATGTTTTTCTAAATTCTTGTTTTCTAATATCTAAAGGGGTTATTTGCATAATTCCTCCTTTTATATTTGGTGGAGGCGGCGGGAATCGAACCCGCGTCCGAAATACCTGTTTGCAAGCCTCTACACACTTAGTGATTGTTTGTGTGTCGCTGTTCTTTACCCAATCACAGGAATCAGAATAGCCTGGCCAGTTAATTTTTAGTCACAAAATACTGGCAAAATTGTGGCCTATCTCCTTTTTATGACGCCCGGCTCCAGAGTAAGGAGAAAACTCCGGAGAGGACGAGCAGCTTAATTAAGCTGCCATGGCGTAATTATAGTTGCCATTTAAAATAAAACGCCATAGTTTAACGAGTTATGACAGCTCGGCATGCAGCTTACAATCCAGTTGTACTCCGTCGAGAGCCAATTCGCCCCCATTTCTATATATTTTAACCATTTAATAGGATAAGTCAAGTCCCTCCAAGCAAATACTACGGAAATAAATATATTCATAAAATTTTTTTAATTTATTTGTGTTATTCGTTGTTTCTTTGTTTCTTTTATTCATTTTTGAACTTTGATTTGTAACTTTACATTTTGATATTTAATTTTTGCGTTTTAGCGGCTTTGCCGCGCTATGGTTTTGACGGAATTTCTCTAATCATTTACAGCCTTGACTTTTGAGCTGAAAGTACTTATACTAATAGTGTGAGAGTAGGAAGGATATTATTATTAGATGGTGCCATAACTGAAGATCAGTTGAAGGAGGCACTAAAAAGGCAAAGAGAAATGGGGGGGCGTTTAGGCGCAAACCTAATGGAGTTGGGATATATTAACGAAGAACAGTTAATTAAAGCTCTCGAAAAAAACTTAAACGTGAAAGGTGTAGTTCTTACTGATTATCCCTTAAGTGACGAAGTCCTAAATTTGATTTCTCCGGATATTGCCAGTGCTTATGACTGTATTCCGATAGAGCGGAAGGGTAAAACCGTATATTTAGCCATGATAAACCCAAATGATGTTCAGGCTCAGGAAGATATCCGTTTCAGGACAGGGTATGAAATTACGCCATTGGTAGCTTCTGAGAAATCCGTGAAAAATATTTTAAAAGAGCATTATGAAACTAAGGCTCTTGAAGATGAGGTGGCTGAAGAAATGAGTCTTGCGGAGGATTCTGTTGAATTGATGGGGAAAGAAGAGGAAGAAGAAGGGGTATCGGCTCTTGCCGCGCAGATTGATTCTGGTCCGGTTGTTCAGTATGTAAATTTTCTTTTGAAAAAGGTGGTAATTGAAAAAGCCAGTGATCTTCATATTGAACCTTTTGAAAAGGATGTCAGGGTAAGGATAAGGGTTGATGGCGTTCTTCACAACTTTCAACCTCCTCCATGGCGTCTCCAAAAAGCCGTTGTGTCAAGGCTTAAAGTTATGTCAAATCTAAAAATACAGGAAAAAAGAAAACCCCAGGATGGAAGATTTCAAGCGCAAATTATTGGTAGAAAAATTGATTTTAGAATAGCTACTGTCCCTACTGTTTTTGGCGAAAAAGTTGGCATAAGGATTCTTGATGCGGAAAGTATAGAGTTTGACCTGACAAAATTAGGTTTTGAGGAGAAAGCGCTGAATGATACCTATGCTGCTATAAAAAAGCCCCATGGAATTATATTGCTTACCGGACCGACAGGTTCCGGTAAAACCACTACTTTATATTCAATATTAAAAGCAATTAATAATATTGATATAAATATTTCTACAGCTGAAGATCCTGTGGAATATACTCTTTTTGGAGTTAATCAATTACAGGTGCGGGAAGAAATCGGTCTTACTTTTGTGGAAGCTTTGAAGTCCTTCCTGCGTCAGGACCCTGATGTAATTATGGTTGGAGAAATTAGAGATAAGCCTACAACAGATATTGCCATACGTTCTTCTCTTACAGGTCACCTTGTGCTTTCTACAGTACACACGAATTCGGCGGCAGCGACAGTTACCCGACTCCTTAATATGGGGGTGGCTCCTTTTCTTTTAGCTTCAACGCTGGAGCTTATTATCTCTCAGAGATTGGTGAGGACAATATGCACAAAATGTAAAGTCCCTCTTGAATCTTCAGACGAGGATCTTCTAAAACAAGGCTTTAACCCTTCCGATTTAAAAGCAGAGGGAAAGAAGATTTTTCATGGTACAGGTTGTGACCATTGTAAGGATACAGGTTATAAAGGAAGGTTAGGCTTATTTGAGGTTATGGCAGTAAGTTCCAATATTAGAAAAATGATTATTGACAATAAAACATCGGATGAGATAGAAGCACAGGCTAAAAAAGAAGGAATGAGTTCTCTGCGCGATGAGGGAATTAAAAAGATGCTTAATGGATTGACGACTATTGAAGAAATAGGCAGGGAGACACAGGTCAGGTAATAATGGAAAAACTTGGAGAAATTCTAGTCCAAGCTGGCAAAATTACTCCCGAGCAATTAAATGTAGCGCTTCGAAAGCAAAAAGAAGTAGCTAAGCGACTTGGCGCGGTTCTGATAGAAGAGGGCTTCATTACAGATGGCGAACTCGCAAAGACACTATCTCTGCAATTTAAGGTTTCCTCTATTGATATCAAACCTGAAGATGTCGATAGTGCTTTAATTTCTTTAATTCCCGCGGATATGGCACAGAGATATCAGGTTTTTCCAATCAGGAGAAAAGGAAAAAAATTGATTTTGGGAGTAGTTAATCCCGGTGATTTAGAAGCAATCGATGCTGTTGAATTTAAAACCGGTTTGAAGGTCGAGACAGTGGTATTGACTTTTTGGAAAATGAAGAAGCTTCTGGATCAATTTTATCCTGTTACAAAAGCGGTGGATAGAGTAGAGAAGAAAGAAGAAGAAATGGTAGAGGAAGAATTTGTATTCGCAGAGGAAAACCTTGAAAATATTTTTATCAGGAAATCCGAGTTTGATGAGGAAGAAGAAGATTGGAGGGCTGAGGCTCAGGAAAAACCTGTAATAAAACTTGTTAATTATTTGATTACTTCAGCAGTACAGAAAGGCGTGTCTGATATCCATGTAGAGCCATATGAAAAAACTCTTCGTATAAGATTTAGGATTGATGGTGTCCTGCAGCAAGTAGCTGAACCACCTTACAGATTAAGACATGCCATCTCTACGAGGATAAAAATAATGACCGGTACTATGGATGCTTCGGAGAGAAGGCTTACTCAGGATGGAAGGATAAAGATAAGAGTTGAAGGTAAACCGATAGATCTTCGTGTCAGTATAATTCCTACGGTTTTTGGCGAAAAAGTGGTCATGAGGATATTGGACCCATCTTCTCTTATGTTGAATATGGAAGCCCTTGGTTTTGAATCGGATGCGCTTGTGAAATTTGGGAAAGCTATTGCTCAACCTTATGGTCTGGTTCTTGTTACCGGACCTACCGGGAGCGGTAAATCCACCTCGCTTTATTCTGCGCTTTCTTCATTGAATAAACCGGAAGTTAACATTATGACTATCGAAAATCCCGTTGAATACAATCTTAAGGGAATTAATCAGGTTCAGGTAAATCGGGATATAGGGTTTGATTTTCCTGACGCGCTGCGTGCTTTCCTCAGACAGTCGCCAAATATAATACTCGTTGGGGAAATTAGAGAAATAGATACGGCGTCGATTGCTATAAGAGCAGCTTTAACGGGGCATTTGGTTTTATCGACTCTTCATACTAACGATGCCCCCAGTGCTGTAAACCGGTTGGTGGATATAGGAATAGAACCCTTTTTGATAGCAAGTTCGTTGAATTTAATCCAGGCACAGAGGCTTCTCAGAAAAGTTTGTAAAAACTGTAGAAAAAAGATAGAACCTGATGAGGCTGATAAAGTAGGGATTTTAAAAAAGATGGGTTTAACAGCAAATGATATAATAAGTGGTGATATTTATGGGGTAGGGTCAGGATGTCCCGAATGTAATTCTAGTGGTTACAGAGGTAGGATTGCAGTAACTGAAGTTATGCCTATTTCTATGAATTTACGACAAATGATTCTTAAAGGTAGTTCTACCGATGACTTACGAAAAGCTGCTCAGAAGGAAGGAATGCGTACTCTTAGAGACGATGGGATCATTAAGTTGAAAAAAGGTCTTACAACTCCTGATGAGATTTTAAGAGTAACTATTGAATCATAACTTTTAGAGAGGAGTTATTGTATGGATTATGATATGAAAGCCTTACTGGAAGAATTGGTGAGCAGAGGCGCGACCGATCTTCATCTTACAACCGCGGCACCTCCTATGTTTAGAAAAGACGGATCATTGGAAAAGTCTAATTATGCTCCACTTTCTCCAAACGACTTAGAAAAGTTGGTTTATTCAATATTAAATGACGAACAAAAGAAAAAATTTGAAATGAAAAAGGAGCTTGATTTAAGCTTTGGGGTACCGGGTCTCTCTCGATTTAGAGCAAATGTTTTTTATCAGAGGGGACAGGTTGCCATTGCTGTAAGAACTATTCCGTTTAAGATCAGGACTTTTAAACAGTTAGGTTTGCCTTCTGTGATAGCCGATATGGCAAACAAACAGAAAGGGCTTATTTTAGTTACCGGACCAACTGGCTGCGGTAAATCTACTACTCTTGCCGCTGTCGTTGATAAAATAGATAGAGAGAGAAAAGTTCACATTGTTACAATCGAAGACCCGATAGAATATCTCTTTAGACACCAGAGAGCGATTGTGAACCAGAGGCAAGTTGGGTCTGATACAGATGGTTTCGCGATTGCGCTGAAGTATATACTAAGACAGGATCCTGATGTGGTTATGATTGGAGAGATGAGGGATAGAGAGACTATGGAAGCAGCTCTTAATGTTGCGGAAACCGGACACCTTACCATTGCCACATTGCATACAAATTCAGCGGTTGAGTCTATCTCAAGAATTGTTGATACCTTTCCTCCTGAAAGACATGGCCAGGTTAGGGCTCAAATAGCTTTTGTTATTATCGGTATTATTACTCAAAGTTTGATACCGAAAAGAACCGGGGGGAGAGCAATGTCGGTGGAAATTCTTTATGGTACACCCGCAGTAAAAGCTTTAATAAGAGATAATAAAACACATCAGTTATACTCAAACATTCAAGCGGGACAAAAGTTCGGTATGGTTACCATGAATCAGTCGCTTTATAAATTATATATGGACCGGGAAATAAGTATAGAGGATGCAGTGTCTTATTCCAGAGAACCGGGAGAACTTGAAGAAATGATAGCTAAAAAGCAAACCTTTGTACATTAAGGGGGTGAAAGATGCCTGATTATTTATGGAAAGGTAGAACTCCAAGTGGGACAATAGAAAATGGTGAGATTACCGCAGCAAATCCTGAAGAAGTTCAGCGAATATTGAGAGAAAGAAAGATTGTTCCAACTTCAATACGCCCTAAACCAAAGGAAATAACTCTTCCCTTTTTAAAAGGTAGAGTTTCCAGCAGAGCTATTTCTGTTTTTACAAGGCAGTTTTCGGTTATGATTAATGCAGGTTTACCTTTGATAAAATGTCTTGATATTCAGGTAGCTCAGGTTGAGTCAGAAAGATTTAAAGGTATACTCAAGGATTTAATCTCTGCGGTAGAGGGTGGTTCCACTTTAGCCGACGCTTTAAGAGAACACAGAGTTGTTTTTGGGGATTTGTATGTAAATATGGTCGAGGCCGGAGAAAAGGGTGGTTCTCTTGCGACTATTCTTGCCAGGCTTGCTGATTATCTTGAAAAGGCGGATGCTATAAAGAGGAAAGTTAAAGGCGCAATGGTTTATCCGGCTGCTATCGTTATAGTTGCTGTTATTGCGGTTACTGTTTTGTTGATGTTCGTGATACCTGTGTTTGCTCAGTTGTTCGGGGATCTCGGAGGACAATTACCGCTTCCTACCCGTATTGTTATAGCGATGAGTGATTTTTTAGGAAAGTATTTCCTTTTTATTGTAGCTGCTATTATAGTTTTGATTCTTGCAGTTAGGTATTATTATAAGACTGAGGTAGGGCATCTTCAGATAGACTCTATTATAATAAAATTGCCAATATTTGGTACTTTAATAAAAAAACAGGCAATTGCCAGATTCTCAAGGACTCTTTCCACGCTTCTTTCTTCTGGTGTTAATATACTTGATGCTCTTGAGATTACGGCCGGAACTACCGGTAATAAATTGGTTGAAAATGCTGTTATGAGGTCTCGTACTTCTATCGCTCAGGGAGAGTCGATTGCTGAACCGCTTAGTAAAGAAAAAGCTTTATTTCCTCCGATGGTTGTGCAGATGATTACCATAGGAGAGCAAACGGGAGGCCTAGATGAAATGCTTGCAAAGGTTGCAGATTTTTATGATGATGAGGTTGATCAGGCTGTTGCCAACCTTATGAATGCTCTTGAGCCTCTTGTGATAGTTTTCCTTGGAGGTGTGATAGGTGGTATGGTTATGGCGATGTATCTTCCGATTTTCAAAATGGCTCAACAGTTTATGTAATAAAAGGGTCTTTTGTGAGTTGGGATAGTAGAAGATATTGTTTATATAGAGCTATTTTATTTGTTCTTTTATTTTCCCTGATTTTTGTTTTTAGGGAAAAAGGGAAAAGTCTTCTTCCTTTACTTGTTCTTTCCACTGTTTTTATCTTTGATGAATTGTTGTTTTTTTTTCTACAGAAGAAGGCGAAATTATATAATTTTCTGTTAGATGTAACATATCTTTCTTTTATGCTTGTTTTTACCGGAGCAGCTTTAAGTCCGTTTGTCCCTTTTTATCTTCCTTTAGTGGTCTTGAGTGCTTATTTTCTTTTCGCTGTTGATTCTTTTATTGTCAGTGGTTATTCGATATTGTCTTACGGGATAGTGTCTGTCTTTTTGACGGAACTAATACCTAAAAATCTCATTCTAATAAGCATACCGGAATTTCCACCACTGGAAATCGTTTTGGTTGAATTTGTTGTCTACTCTTTTGCTTTTATTTTTACAGCTGCGGTATCTTCTCTGGTTGTTCAGATATTGAGGGAACAACTTATCAGAGTTAAGGTTGATATTTCGGATATAGTCGAAGCTATTGATTATGGGATTATTACTGTGGATGAAAAAGGCTGTATTGTCTGGAGTAACTCTAAGGCTGAGAGTTTTCTTGGGGCTGCCCTTTCACCCGGAAAAACCCTTCTCGAAGTTGCGGTTGATCCTTTTAAAAAACCTATTGAAAGAATTTTAAGTAGACAAGAAAAAATGCTGGAATTTGAAAATGAAGATAGAATTTTTATGATAAGAGGCAGCGATTTATTTGATGGAAAAGGAACAATTTTGATGGTAAATGATCAAACTGAAGAAAAAGAGATAGAAAGAAGAATGCAGATGAGAGATAAACTGGTTACACTTGGTAATTTTGCCGCCAATCTCGCTCACGAAGTTAGAAACCCTGTTTCTTCCATTAGAGCTTCAGCCGAGTTGATTGGTCCTTATGAGAAAGGAAAAGCGAATAAAAATGAGAAGCTTAGAGAACTTATAATGAAAGAATCTGATAGATTGGATTATCTGGTTGAAAGCTTTTTGGATTTCACTAAAAGCTTCAATTTAGAAAACAAGACAATTCAACTTTATAATCTAGTCGAGAATGTGATTAGTGATCTTAAAAAAAATAAGTTTTTTAATCGAAGCATCAAGTTTCAAAATGAGTTAAGCGAAGATATTACTATGAAAGGAGACCATAATCTTCTCAAGAGTATATTGTCTAATCTTGGTGTTAATTCTTTAAAAGCAATGCCCAGTGGAGGAAATATGATTTTTGGAGTAAGAGAGAGAAATGGGAAAATAATTCTTTTTGTAAAGGACACGGGATGTGGTATTCCGGAAAAAGACCTAAGTAAAATTTTTTCTCCTTTTTATACGCATTTTAAGGAGGGCTTTGGTTTTGGACTTCCTATAGTAAAGAAAATAGTAGAGCTGCATAACTGGGATATTGAGGTTGAAAGTGTTGTAAATAAAGGTACAGAAATAAGGATTATTGTATGAATGGAAAAATCTTGGTTATAGACGATGAAGTAAGTATTCTTGAAGTAGTTAAGCTTGGGTTGGAAGAAGGAGGATTTAAAGTTGATGTTTTCTCGGATCCAATAGAAGCTTTGAATAGCTTTTCTGAGGGTAATTATGATGCCGTTTTAACTGATATAAATATGCCTGAAATGTCAGGCCTTGAAGTTCTTCGCCGTTGCAAGAAAATAGATCCGGAGGCGGTAGTTATACTTATAACTGCTTATTCGTCAATTGATTCGGCAATAGAAGCTATAAGGGGCGGAGCCTTAGATTATATAAGGAAGCCTTTCAGAATGGAAGAATTGATTTTACGATTAAAAGAGGCATTGGATAGGGTAAGGATCAAGAAGAGCTTAAAAAATCTTAGGGAAGAGAAACTCGAGGAGTTCAGGATTATTGGCATTAATGATAAAATGAAACAAATAAGAGAGAAAATAAAGAAAGTGGCCGCGACAACTTCTTCGATTCTTATTTTTGGAGAAAGTGGAACAGGCAAAGAATTGGTCGCAAATTTAATTCATTATAATTCTGATAGACCAGGTAAACTTATTCCGATTAACTGTTCAGCTTTTCCTTCCGAATTACTGGAATCTGAGCTGTTTGGCTATAAAGAAGGTGCTTTTACGGGCGCAAATAGGGACAAAAAGGGGTTGTTTGTTGCCGCGAATAAAGGCACTTTGTTTCTTGATGAAATAAGTACCCTTCCGATGGAACTCCAGCCGAAAATACTAAGAGCCATTCAGGAGATGAGTTTTACCCCTCTTGGAAGCACGAAAGAAGTTGAAGTAGATGTCAGGATTATAAGTGCTACAAATGAGAATATTGAAGGACTCGTGGAGAATGGAAATTTTAGAGAAGATTTGTTTTATAGATTAAATGTAATTCCTATAGAAATTCCACCTCTCAGAGAAAGGAAGGAAGATATACTTCCTTTAGTTCAGCATTTTAATAAGAAAATTTCTGAAAGATTAAATGTAAGGGAGAGAACTTTCACTGACGGAGCGTATGAAAAACTCATGAATTATAAATGGACCGGTAATGTGAGGGAGTTGGAAAATCTCCTTGAAAGATTGATCGTATTAGAGGATTCAGAGTTGATTGATGCTTCTGCTATTCCGGAAGAGTTTAGTAGTAGAAGTAAGGTTGACAGGCTGAATTTGGAAGAAATTGAGAGGAAAACTATAAAAAAAGCGTTAGAAATTTCAAAGAAGGACAAAAACAGAGCAGCTGATCTTTTAGGAATTCATCCTTCCACTCTTTACAGAAAAATAAAAAAATTAAATATGGAATCTTCTTTACAATAAGAGAGGTCGCTTTTAAATGATTTTATTTCATTTGTTTCTTATTGGTATTAATGTAGATTTTCAGCTTGATAGAGATACAAACTCTGCTCCTTATATTATTGTAAATTATGGAGTGCCTTATTCTGATTTAGTTTTCTATAAGAATGATACTGTTTATACGGGAGAGTATCTGGCTTCTTTGGTTCTAAAACAAGATAGATTCCAATTGGGTGGTAAAAGTAAAAACAATAAACTTTTGGTTTATGATTATAAGAAGACTATATCTTCCGATTATTATCATAGAGATTTAATAAAAATGAAAGTTCCTGAGGGTAAGATAGAAATTACTCTGATGGTATCGGATCGTAATTCAAGTAGGACCTGGAGTAAATCAAGAGAATTAAAAGTATCCAAATTAAAACCGACAGATATTGGATCCATCAGGTGGCTATCGAATCCTTCAAGAGAAGTTGTTACGGATAAGGATACCATCAAGATTAAATTGAATATTTTTAGCACTGAAAAAGGAAAGACAGAGCTTAAATTCTACTTTAGGGATGCGGATAAGAGAACCTTTTTAGAAAGAGATACTATTCTCCCTGATAGGAAAAATCAAAGTGTAGAAGTTATTGTACCGGCTGATAGATTTGAAGAAGGTAGATATGGTTTCTTCGCAGAGGTGAAAAACGTTAATGAAGTGAAAATTGTTAAAGAATCTATTGAATTTAGTGTCTGGAAGCCCTTTTTTGAATCAGAGAGATTTGTTGAAAGAGTTAAACAAATCGAATACATTGCATCTTCGGGAGAGGTAAAAGAAATGCTAACCGCGAAAATAGGAGAACGGGAAAGGTTGTGGAACGAATTCTGGGAAAGTAAAGACCCAACTCCTGAAGATAGAATAAATGAGTTTAAAATAGCCTATTTTGAGAGGGTAGATTTCGCTAATAGAAATTTTTCACGCGGTTCTCTTTTTGAGGGGTGGAGAACAGATAGAGGTAAAGTTTATATTATTCTTGGCCCTCCTGATAATATAGTTGATGAACCTTTTAACCCGAGCGGAAGTGCTTATCAGATATGGTATTATTACGAGAAAGGATACAATTTGATTTTCGTTCAAAGATATATGACCGGAGATTATCAGTTAGAAAATCCTCCTCCTGAAGTTTGGTGATTGTTGTCAATTAGGGTATAGGATATAGAGTTCAAGATATCGAAAAACCCAAATAAAAACTTTACCCCAAATAGTAACCACAAGATTTCACAGATTAACACAAGATTACCCAACCTCCCCCAATATTTTTTATTTTTAAACAACACAATAAAAATCTCCGTGTACTCTGTGTGTCTTTTTCTCAGTGTTCTCTGTGGTAAATTTTTTTAATTAATTCGTGTTATTTGTTGTTTCTTTGGTTTTTTTATTCATTTTTAAACTTTGATTTGTAATTTTCCATTTTGATATTTGATTTTTACATTTTAGCGGCTTTGCTTGCCTCGTGGAATAGGAGTTCATCAGGTAGTTTCTTCTATTCCACGGGGCGAGCGCTATGCTCACTTCAAATAAAAATATTGACAATAAAGAGATAGTAATTACTTTACTGTTATGAAGATAGATGATGTAATTATAAAGAAAATAAAAAACGCGAAAACCGCTTTTGCTCTGACCGGCGCAGGAAGTTCGGCTCCGTCAGGGATTCCTACTTTTAGAGGTAACGAAGGTTTTTGGAAGGATAAAACTCCTTTTTCTTTGGATGCGTTTAACGAAAATCCACAGGTAGTTTGGGAATGGCATCTTGAAATCAGAGAAATGATAAAAAAGAAGACTCCTAATCCTTCCCATTTTGCTTTAGCTAAAATGCAGAGTCTTTTTAATAATTTCGCTGTTGTCACACAAAATATTGACAATTTACATCAAAAAGCAGGGTCTAATAAAGTTATTGAACTTCATGGTAATATATACAGAAATAGATGTAATGACTGCGGTAAGATTTTTGGTGAAATCAAAACAAAAAAGATACCCGAATGTGATAAGTGTGGTGGTCTTATTCGTCCTGATGTGGTATGGTTTGGTGAGGAGCTACCGTATAGGGCACTTATCAAAGCAAGAGGATACGCCCAGAGCAGTGAAATATGTTTTGTCGTAGGTACCTCAGGAGTTGTCCAACCTGCCGCTTCGATTCCATTGATTTCTCGTGAACATGGAGCTTTTGTAATTGAAATAAATATGGAAAAGACTGTTCTTAGTGGACACCTTGATTGCTCTATTTTTGGAGATGCTTCGGTGATTCTCCCTGAGCTATACGAAAGGTTATTGTAAATGTCCGGCAAGCCTTCTTTATTTTTAGAAAAAGCGGAAAAATATAGAGCTAAGTATGAAGGAGTCTTGCAATCACTTCAAAATCCGGAAATTATTAAAGATAGAAAGAAAATAATAGAACTTTCACAAGAAAAAAAATCTTTGGAGAATATAATATTACCTCTTAATGAATATAATGAAGTTTTAGGTAAAATAAAGGAAGATGAGAAAATTATAACAGAGACCGAGGATGAGGAAATAATTATTCTTGCTGGAGAAGAACTTCAGGAATTAAAAGAGAGAAAAGAACGACTGGCGAATAAAATAAGAGCTACTTTAATACCTGAAAATGTGGAAGATAAGAAAAATGCAGTACTTGAAATACGTGCGGGAACCGGTGGGGAGGAGGCAGCTTTATTTTGCGCTGATCTTTTAAGAATGTATTCAAAGTATGCTGAAAGCCAAGGATGGAAATTTGAGATAGTTGATTTCAGCAAAACGGAAATGAACGGCTATAGAGAAGTGATAATTTTGATTTCGGGTGCAAATGTTTATGGCCATATTAAATTTGAAAGTGGTGTTCACAGGGTACAGAGAATTCCTGTTACTGAATCCAGTGGAAGAATTCATACTTCTGCTGTTTCTATAGCTATTCTTCCCGAGAGGGAAGAAGTGGAAGTCGAGATTAATCCGGAAGATTTGGAGATGGATTTCTTCTCAGCGTCAGCCCCAGGAGGTCAACACGTTAATAAAGCTTCTTCTGCGGTTAGGCTTACGCATAAACCTTCCGGAATTATAGTTTCTTGCCAGGATGAAAGATCTCAACACCAGAATAGAGAAAAGGCGATGAGACTTCTTAGGGCGAAACTTTTTGAGTATGAGAAGGAAAAAGCGGATAGCAAAATAAGATCTAAAAGAAAAAAGATAGTTGGGTCCGGAGATAGAAGTGAGAAAATAAGGACTTATAATTTCCCTCAGAACAGAATTACGGATCACAGGATAAATTATACCAAATACAATCTGGACTCATTTCTTGACGGAAGAATTAGTGATTTGATAGAAAATCTAAGGGCTGCCCAAAGAGAAGAATCCAACAATGAAATTGCTTAAAGTTCTTGATTTTGGATGTGGGGAATTAATGGGGCATAGTTCTGCTCCTGAGTTTGAAAGTTTTGTTTTTTTGGAAGAAGCAACCGGAAAAAGTAAAGAAAAAATACTTGTTTCTGAAGAGCAGATTAAAGGGGAAGATTTTTTAAAATTTAAAAATTATTTAGCCCGTAGGATTAAAGGGGAGCCCTGGCAATATATAATTGGAAGTACAAATTTTCTCGGTTTTGATATTTTCACTGAAAAAGGAGTATTCATTCCAAGAGCGGAGACGGAATTGATGGCTCTTCAGGCTGTTCGTAAATTAAAAAATTTCGATAATCCTTATATTCTTGAAATAGGTTGCGGAACCGGCGCTATTTCAATATCAATTGCGTCTGGTATTAGGAAAGCGAAGATTGTTGCAACTGATATTTCAAGAAAGGCAATTAAGTTATGTAAGAAAAACATTGATTATCATAATCTTAGCGGCCGAATTAATGTCGTATGCGCGGATTTGTTAGGGTGCTTTGTGAATTCGGAAAAATTTGATATGATTATTACAAATCCTCCTTACATACCGGAAAATAATTTGAAGCAAATTGATGATGTTGTTAAGAGAGAACCCGTTCTTGCTCTAAATGGTGGAGTGGGGGGAGCTCAAATTATAAACGAAATATTGGAATGTTCCTTTGATAAGTTAAAAAACGGTGGTTTGATTTTCATTGAAATTGATTCTTCAAATATACCCTATATTATTATTCCGGAAGATTTAAGTTGTTCAGTAGAGAGCGATCAGTATAATAGAATTAGATTTTTGTATGGAGTTAAGATATGAAAATAGGTGTTTTTTATACGCCCGGTAAAAGACATATTAAAGCTGTTTTGAAAAATTTGGAAAAAGCAGCAGTTGAGAACGATTTTTCGCTTATTGTATACGATGGAGATAAAGAAAAAATTAAAAAATGTGATTTTATTATTGCTGCAGGAGGAGACGGAACTTTTCTCTGGGCAGGTTCAATTATATATGGATTTGACATACCCCTTTTAGGTATAAATCTTGGAGGGCTTGGTTTCCTTACTGATATTAGAAAAGAGGAAATTAAGAGTATTTTTATAGATCTCAGGAATAAAAAGTATACAATTCAGGAAAGGTTTTTTTTGAAGGCTAATTGTAGGGGAGAAGAGAGTGTTGCTTTAAATGATGTGGTTTTTTCTTCAACCGATATAAGAGTAATTGACCTTGATATATATATAAATGATAGTTTTGTAACTCAACTCTCCGGAGATGGTTTGATTATTGCTACGCCTACCGGTTCGACAGCCTATTCTTTGTCTTCAGGTGGACCAATTTTGAAACCGGGTACAAAGGCTTTTGTTATAACTCCAATATCTCCTCATGCTTTAACTTTTCGGCCGTTAGTTGTAGATCAAGAATCTCGAATACTTATAAAAACTAAAGAGAAATGCCGGTTTGTTTGCGATGGTCAGAGGTTATTTACTCTTGATTCAGATGAAGAAGTCTCTATCGAAAAGAATGTGAACCCTTTAAAAGTAATAAAATTTGAAGATTGGGACTATTTTGATATACTTAGAAAAAAGTTGAATTGGGGTAATGGATGATTAAAGAGATAAGAGTCAGCAATTATGCTCTTATTGAAAAAATTGAAGTAACTTTGAATCCTGGTTTTAACGTTCTTACCGGTTCAACCGGAACCGGTAAATCTATAATCATAAATACTCTTTCTCTTCTTCTTGGTGAGAAAGGAGATATAGCCTCCATAAGGAAAGAAGCTGACAAGGCTATTGTTGAAGGAGTCTTTTCTAATTCAAAGGAAATCAATAAGATTTTAGATAGTTACGAAATTCCTGAAGGAGAAGAACTTATCATAAGAAGGATAATTAACAGGAAAGGTGGAGGTAGGGTTTATATTAATGGTTCAATCGCAAACACTGATATTCTAAAGGAAATAGGAAATATCCTTTTTGATATTCATGGGCAGCATGAACACCAGCTGCTTATTAACGAAGAAACTCATATAGATTTTCTTGATTATTATGGTAAGTTAATGGGTGATAGAAAAATGATGGAAGAAAAATTTAAATTATTGGGAAGTCTTAAGTCCGAATTTTCGGAGATTGAGTCCAAGAAAAATGAAATAGCTAATCGTAGAGATTTGTATGATTTTCAAAAAAAAGAACTTGAATGTGTAAAATTCAGCACGGAAGAATATCAAGAATTAAAAGAAGAAAAGAAAAAACTTGATAATTTCGAAGAGATTAAGGGATTGGTTGAATATGCAGCTTCATTTATAAGCGATGGAGAGCAGTCAATTTCGAGCAGGCTTTCAGAGATAACTTCAAACATTAAAAAAGCAGGCGAATTAGATAAGTCTTTGGCAAAAGTTGGTGAGAGACTGGAAGAATCGGATTTAATACTTCAGGACGCGTCTTTAGAGCTAGACAGATATAGGGATAGCCTTGATTACGATAAAGAGCGGCTTTCCGAACTTGAAGATATAGTGAATAAAGTTCAAAGCCTTATGAGAAAATACAGTAAGAATTACGAGGAACTTTTAGAAATGAAGGAAGATTTATCTACAAAGATTTTCGATATCGAGTCTTTAAAAGAAAGAGAGAAAAAGTTAAAAGATGAAATAGCTAAGAGCGAAGAAGAGCTTGAAGACCTTGCCCTGATGATATCCGATAAGAGAAAAGATGTTTCTGAGAATTTTGAAAAAAGAGTAGAGGATGAAATAAAGGATTTAGGATTTGAGAAAGCACACTTTATGGTTGAAATAGAAGAAAAGAAAGAAATTGATGAACAGGGCAAGGATGAGGTGAGGTTTTTATTTGAGCCAAATGTTGGAGAAGGATGGAATAAGCTGTCCAGTATTGCTTCGGGAGGAGAGTTGTCACGGGTTATGCTCGCTTTGAAATCTATTCTTTCGGATGTAGATAGGGTTGAAGGACTTGTTTTTGATGAAATTGATGTTGGTATAGGCGGAAGTCTTGCTAAAAAAGTCGGAGAGAAGATGAGAAAAATAGGTACGATGCGGCAGGTTTTATGTGTTACTCATCTTCCTTCTATTGCCGCGGAAGCGGATTCGCACTTAACTGTTGAAAAGAAAGAGAGAGAGGGCAGAACTATTACGGAGGTCAGAGAAATTACAGGAGACGATAGAGTAGAAGAAATTGCCCGGATGATTTCAGGTGAGACTTCAATCGAAACTGCAAGAAAACATGCCGTTGAGCTTTTGAGTGGAAAATAACCGCAGAGGCGCAGAGAACGCTGAGCCCATCACAACCCCTTTTGATATATTGTTTTAAAGTAGCCACAGAGACACACAAAGAGTCATGAGTCACGAGTCTTGAGAGGCTGTGACAAAATTCATCATATCAAAAAGGATAAAGAGTAAAGGTAAATTCCCTAAAAGGCTTGCAATTTCTATATAAGTGTTTATTTTAAATAAAAAGAGGAGACGAAATGGGCAACTATATA
>Ga0307430_1000401_pt1 | contig 38192 bp, 40 predicted proteins | sample SalMarWE160130MG_FD_202159 | JGI IMG/M metagenome (GOLD analysis project Ga0307430, IMG submission 202159) | Salt marsh sediment microbial communities from the Plum Island Ecosystem LTER, Massachusetts, United States - WE1603-130 | ecosystem: Environmental > Aquatic > Marine > Intertidal zone >...
CCGTCACGTTTCTTTTCGGCTTTTCAATTTCCGCGTCTATTGTCTTGGTGAGTTCTATTTCGTTACAGATGCCGGCTACGATCCCCAGATGCTGGATCACTTTCTGTTTGTACTGGTCCATATTTATACCTCCTCTCAATATGAGGAAGCATACCAATATTTATCTGCCATTAATACTAGACAAGTGTTTTGTTCTTTTATTTTAATTTGCACCCACTCAACTTCGGAATGTGAGATATAGTATATTATTTCAACTTTTGGAATGGAATTCTCGGATTGTCATTATATTATTCCAGCCATCTGTTGAAATTTTCAGGTCTGGATGAAATCAACTTTATTATGCACAGGGGTAACGCATCGGTGCGCTTTCGCACCTTTCTGTTTGAGGATGGGGATAATACGTTAACTATTGGTGCCAAAGCTAACTACCATATCTATTATCTACAAAATCTTGAATCCCAAGGTGCGTACAATTTCACTATGATATACGGACCATCAATTGGTGTTTTCTTTTCAGATCCAATACTTGCACGTTTCATGGAAAATGATTTTTTAAAGAACTGCGATTTGGAAGGCGAAGCCAATTTTCTACTCATTCCCGGTGCAGAAAATGAATCTTGGATTTGGGGTCTGGAATTTTATACAGGAATTTTCTACAAAATGGATATGCTGCAATTTAATTTGGGTTATCGCTTCTATAGCATTATGAAAAACGACATCAATGATGTCTCTCATGAAATCGAGTTTGGTATTAGATACTATTTTTAAATATATTTATACTGAGGAAATTGCAAAATATTGAAATATTTTCTATTGGCAAAAATTATTATTCTTTATATCATAATAAGTTAGCAATTTCCCTTTAAGGAGCTTCATGCAAAAATAACATTTTTGCATGAAGCTCATACTCTCATACGATATTATAACACTATAAATTGCTTATTTTTTTAAATACGTTATAATTAATAGGAGAGGGAACAAGAATAATGAAATGGCCCTATAAAAAATATTTCATATTAATCTTTATATCTATAACCATGTTTTTTGAAGGATGTGGTTATTTTGAAGAGACAAATTTTTTAGGATTACATGCTGTTTGGCAGTGCACTGAGATATCCGGCTGCACTTTATGGCTAAAAGCCGATGGTATATCAGGCTTGAATAATGGAGATCCGGTTGATACTTGGCCTGATGACAGTGGCAATGGAAATAATGCAACCCAAATTGGCGTCGATCGCCCCACGTATCAGACTGGAGTAATTAATAGTCTTCCCGCAATCTACTTTGATGGAACAACCTATTATATGACTCTCACTTCGGCGGTTGTCATGCAACCTGCAACGGTTTTTGTAGTAGTGAGCTATACTGCCGCTGTTGTAAATGCTCCTTTATTAGGCAACACTAACATAAACAGTGAATACTTTGGTTATTATAGCAATACTATATATTACTATAGTACAGCAGCAAGTCTTAATTTAGCCAGGCCTAATCCATTAGCTTTTGAAATTATTACGGGATTTGCACCGGCAGGTAGTGGTACTATCAGGATCAACGCATCTGATTATGTTACAGGAAATTTTAATTGGGGTGCAAGCAGCTTTTTATATATTGGTAGAAGATCAGATGTGGAACTATTAGAAGGTTATATAGCAGAAATTGTTTATTATAACCGTGCACTCGATGCAGCTGAAATTCAATTAGTTGAAAATTACCTTAATAATAGAGGAAATTGCAAAACTCAAAATATATTAAGTTAGTAAAATACTTATTCTTTATACCATAAGAAGTTAGCAATTTCCATTTCCACATCCCTATAACGTCGGTTTTACCGATCGGTTTGCAGTTCAATCTCGTAAATAATAAGAAGCAGAAATCTATATGGGCAATACAGGATTCGAACCTGCGGCCTTTGGCTCCGGAGGCCAACGCTCTATCCTACTGAGCTAATTGCCCTAAAAATAGCATAGTAATTCCATGTCTCTATGTCAATGCTTAAGTTAAGCGATATAAAAGGAATAAAAAAAATTACCACAGATTAAGTATATAAATCTGAAAAAATAATCAGTGTAATCTCTATAATCTGTGCAATCGGTGGAATCTGTGGTTTCATTAAAAATATTGAAATCCATATTTCCACTTGACACAAAAAAAACTATGACTATAATTCTTTGAAAAATTATATGGATTTAAAGAAGAAGAATTTTCCTATCCTTTTAAGCTTTATAGTCTTAGGTATGATCATCGGAAGTATCGGGTGGGAAATATTAGAACGACTTATTACAGCTTGGGGAAGTACTTTATCATTGACACTTGAGAATCCGATAGGGTTTGATCTCTATGTTATATCGTTTTTTTTTCGTGTCAATCTTGGTACTTTGCTGGGTGCCGTAAGCGGAGTTATATTGTTTAAGGTGATGTAAGTGACTATGGTAACAATTATATTAGCATCCGGCTCTCCCCGCAGAAGAGAACTGCTGCAGAAAGCTAAAATTCCCATTAAGGTAATTCACCCTAATATAAACGAAGATGTATATACCCAAACAGTTACGAAGGAGATTGTAGAAGAAATTGCAAAAAAGAAAGTGGAAGCTGTTGTGAATATTTTTAAACAGGAATCTCCCCGCTGGATTGTGGGAGCCGATACCATGATCGAGGTTGCGGGTAAATGTGTAGGCAAACCGGATAGTATTGAAGATGCTGAAAACATCCTGCGCCTGCTCTCAGGGAGAATACACAGGGTGTATACGGGTGTGGCTCTGCTGCCGGATAAGGACAAACCTATTGTAACTACCATAGCTACTTCAGAAGTAAAATTCCGTAAAATGACCGATAACGAAATACATTTCTACTTAGATTCGGGTGAATGGTCAGGCGCAGCGGGAGCATACCGGATACAGGAGCAAGGCAGTTTTTTTATCGAATGGATTAAAGGTTCTTACAGCAATGTTGTAGGCTTGCCTTTAGAAACATTCTATACCTTGCTTAAAGAAAATAATTATCCGTTTTTTAAAGATTAAATCTAAGCTTTTATACATTTAAAATAGTGAGCTTTTTGCAAAAAGCTCCTTAAAAGGAAATTGCTAACTTGTTATGGTATGATGAATACTAATTTTACAAATTTTATTTATTTTGATTTTTGCAATTTCCTCTAGTAAGAGAAAATATGCAGTATATACCCATTGCGGTAAACCGCAATTTATCATTGGCATGATTCTTATAATAATAACAACAATTACGCCAATGATAGTGTATAGAAGCTTGCAAAAAAAGCGTATTCCTGTTATGACTATATACTACCAAAGGCATAAATTGTATTATTATACATAATTAAGATTAATGCCGGGTTGCAGTGTACTCTAAAAATGAATATTTGTGTGAAACAAAAAATTAATGATCTTTTCTAAACCTTTATAATTTATTATATTAGAGCTTCTTGCAAAAATAATATTTTTGCAAGAAGCTCCTTAAGAGGAAATTACTAATTTATTATAGTAAAAAGAATTATGTTTTTAACCTATAAAAATACATTTATGTTTAGACTTAATCAATTTCCTGATTAAAGATCTTATTTTTAGTATGGTCAATTAAAGGAGGATAAATTGGCAGTAGTAACAATGAAGAACCTCTTGGAATCCGGTGTGCATTTCGGCCACCAGACTAAAAGATGGAACCCAAGAATGAAACGTTTCATCTTCGCAGAACGCAATGGAATACATATTATTGACCTTCAAAAAACTATTACGTCAATAAAGGAGGCGTTTGAAGCGGTTCGCAAGGCTGTGCTCTCTCATAAAGTAGTTATGTTTGTCGGTACAAAAAAACAAGCTCAAGCTTCGATTGAACGTGAAGCCAAACGCTGTGGTATGTATTATGTAAATAACAGATGGCTGGGGGGAATGCTTACTAATTTTTATACCATTCAAAAGTCCATACTGCGTTTGAAAAAAATTGAAAAAATGGAAGTGGATGGTACTTTTGAAAGTATGACGAAAAAAGAAGTTGCACTTCTCTTAAAAGAAAAGGGCCGTTTGGATAAAAACCTAGGCGGTATAAAGGAGATGAAAGATCTCCCCGGTATTCTTTTCATAATCGATACTCGTAAAGAAGCGATTGCCGTAGAAGAAGCAAAAAAAATGAACATCCCTATTGTTGCAGTTGTGGATACCAATTGCAACCCTGATGGAATCGATTATCCCATTCCAGGCAATGACGATGCTATAAGGGCCATTACTCTTTTTACTCAAATAATAGCCAACGCGGTAGTCGAAGCAGAAAATGAGGCCGGAATTGAAGTGATAGAAACACTTCAGGAAGACGATGAAAAAGTAGAAATCAGCAAAGATGATGAAGATGCGGAATCACTCTCAGAGAAAGATAAAGAGAAAGAAGAACTAAAAGTAAAAGAGCAAATAAAAAAGCCAAAAAAGAAAGCGGAAAAAGCGGATATTGAACCTGCGCAAGAAGAAGAGAGTAAGCAGGAAAAACCCGAAAAAGCTAAAAAACCTGAAAAGTCTAAAAAGTCCGGCAAACCTCCCGCAACTAAGACTGATACAAAAGCTAAAGCTTCCGCGCCTGCTGCTAAAACAAAAAAAGTAGCAATTGCTAAGGTAAAATCAAAAAAAGCTGATGCAAGCAAAGAAAAGAAGAAGGAGAGCAAAGGTGGAAATAAAAGCGACTGATGTTAAAAACCTCCGTGATAAAACAGGCGCCGGCATGATGGACTGCAAGAAAGCTCTGGTTGAAGCCGGTGGAGATTTTGCCAAAGCCGAAAAAATCCTTAAAGGTTTAGGTTTGGCGGCAGCAGCCAAACGAGCCGGCAGGGCTACTAATGAGGGACGTATATTTATTAGCAAGAATTCGCAGAAAGCCGTAGTACTTGAATTATCGTGTGAAACTGATTTTGTTGCTAAAAATGATGATTTCAAGGCTTTAGGTAATGAATTATGCGCTAAAATAATTGAGAAAAGTATTTCTTCCCCGGGGGAAGATAATGATCTGGAAACCTCAATTAAAAATACAATCGGGAAAATAAAAGAAAATATTATGCTCAAACGCTTTAAGGTACTCGAAACCGATGATAACGAACTTTTTTCTGATTATATTCATGGTGAAGGTCGAATTGGTGTTCTTGTGAAATTGAGTTCAGCCGATGTCTCACTGAAAGAAAATGAAAGCGTTAAGGAGTTAGCATTCAACCTTACTCTTCATGTTGCTGCTTTTGCTCCGCTCTTTATCTCATCAGCCAATGTGCCGGAAAGCTATAAAAAAGAACAAGAAGAGATTTTTTGGAAACAAGCTAAAGCGTTGGGTAAACCTGAAAATGTGCTCGAAGGTATTGTTAAGGGAAAAATGAAAAAACACTTTTCTGAAATATGTTTTTTAGAACAGAATTACGTCAAAGATGAAAAAATGAAAGTACAACAAGTTCTCGACAATATGAGCAAAGAAATCGGGTCCACCATTTCTTTTGTTGATTTTATATATTATAAAGTCGGACAAGAATAATGGGTAAAGGATATTTTCAATTCTTCCGGAGGTAATAGCTATGGAAAAAGTCTACAATATTTCAGAAGAAAATATGAAGAAAGTAATGGCCGCCCTCACGTACGAGTTTAATTCACTGAGAACCGGTCGAGCTTCCGCAGCACTCTTCGATTCGATCAAGATCGATTACTATGGGCAAAAAACTCCGCTTAATCAGGTTGCAACTATCTCTGTACCCGAGGCACGCCTTGTTGTTATCCAGCCCTGGGATAAATCCATTCTGTCGGAGATCGAAAAAACAATCCAGAAATCCGAATTGTCAATCAATCCCAATAATGACGGCAAGGTAATTCGCATTAATATTCCACCACTCACCGAAGAACGCAGAAAAGAACTGGTAAAGGTTGCCAAGAATAAAGCAGAACAGATGCGGGTATCCGTGCGAAATATAAGACGAGATGCCAACGAAGAATACAAACAACTGCAAAAAGAAAGTGATCTGAGTGAAGACGAAGCAAAACGCGGAATAGATGAAATTCAGAAGCTGACAGATAAATATATCGAAGAAATCAACAAGCTTTTAGAAGAAAAAGAAAAAGAAATACTAGAAATCTAATGCCCGAAGATCAGCCAGTACATCCTCTAATAATCAAAGAGAAACTCCCGACTCATGTGGGGATAATTATGGACGGCAATGGGCGCTGGGCTCAAAAAAAAAACTTATCACGCTCTAAGGGGCATCTGGAAGGGCTGTCTGCTGCAAAACGAGTTGTAAAAGCCGCATCGGATATAAACCTGCAATATCTGTCGCTCTATACATTCTCCACTGAAAACTGGAAACGTGCCGAAAATGAAGTCAAGTATCTTATGTTCCTGATTAAATCGTATTTAAAGCAGGAATATAAGTTTTATAAAAAAAAGCGGATCAGAGTTTTTCATAGTGGAGATCTAAAGCATCTGCCTTCCGATGTGATTAAAACCATTCAATTGGTAACGGATAAAACAATAAATTTCAGCGGGCTTAAATTAAATCTGGCAATCAACTACGGGGGAAGAAACGAGATTGCAAGATCCGTCGACAGATGGTTGAAAAAATCAACACACAGCGATACAATTACTGAGAATGATATTACAGACAACCTTGACAGACCAGAATTCCCGGAGGTCGATTTAATAATCCGAACCGGGGGAGATAAACGTATCAGTAATTTTTTACTTTGGGAAAGTGCCTATGCCGAGCTCTATTTTAGTGATAAACTTTGGCCTGATTGGCAGGAAGCTGATTTATTGAACGCGCTTACTGACTACCAGCAAAGGCAAAGGCGTTTTGGTGGTGTAGTGTGAGAAACTTATTACTACGCATTCTCATAATGGTAATCTTTTTACCGACTATCTGGCTCATCCTCTTTGTTATTCCCGATTATAATCATTTGGTTTTCAATATTATTATAATCCTCGCAACTCTTATCGCTGCTTTCGAAGTTGAAAATTTCTTTATTAAAAAACATATAAGCACGTTGAAATATGTATGTCCCTTTTTAGGAGTTACACTCCCCATTTATTCCTTCTTGGAAGTAGCGGGGATTGTTGTAAAGGGTTATTATTCTCTTGTTATAGTTCTGCTTATTATTCTTGTTTTAATCAGAGGTATTTTAACTGCCGATAAAACCGCCTTGACTAAACGCCTTGAGTTTTTATCATCATCTCTGTTTGTTGTTTTTTATCCCGGTCTTTTCCTTTCTTATATCGTACGCCTTACCGATACTCACTTTTTTGGTCCGAAACCTCAATTCGCCATACTTGTTTTCTTAAGCCTGGTATTTGCCAACGATACAGCGGCTTATATCTCAGGCATGCTCTTGGGCAAATACTCCAGACTCAATTTAATCATTAGTCCTAAAAAAAGTCTGATAGGATTTCTAAGTGGTTTCTTTGCCTCGATAGGTATTGCTCTATTTTATTCTTATATACTCACTGATTACTTTATTCTTCCCTTGCTCCATGCCCTGCTGCTGGGAAGTATCATAGGTTTTTCCACGATCGCCGGTGATTTGGTGGAATCGGTATTAAAGCGGGCATGCTCTGTAAAGGATTCAGGTACTCTTATGGCAGGTAGAGGCGGCTTGATGGATACTATTGACTCACTGCTTATAAGTGCGCCTATTTTCTACTTCATATTTCCTCTACTAACGTAAACAGGTGTTTATAATGAAAAACAATTCTAAACTTAAGCGCATTATTATTTTGGGCAGTACAGGCTCAATCGGCTGTAATACGCTTGATATCATCCGCAGTAAAAAAAAGCTTTTTAAAGTTGTTGCTCTTTCCTGTCACACTGCCGTAAAAAATTTGCTTACCCAGGCAGAAGAGTTTAAACCTGAAGCAGTCTGTATTACAAACCACACTGTTACCCTGCCTGCTGCTTTACATAATTATAAGCTCTACGGAGGAGCGGAAGGTCTTACCGCAATGATTCATGAGCTCAAAGCCGATATGGTAGTAAACGGTATCGCGGGAGCTGACGGCCTCCTGCCCTCGCTTGAATCAATAAAATCACATAAGGATTTGGCATTGGCTAATAAGGAAACTGTGGTTATGGCCGGAAGCCTGCTTTTTAATTTAGCAAAAAAATATAAAACAAAAATAATTCCCGTAGACTCGGAACATTCGGCCCTTTTCCATCTTACTCAAAACCATGAAATCCGCTCCATAGCAGAGCTTATTCTTACTGCATCCGGAGGTGCGGTACGTGATATACCTGTGGAGCAATTGCAAAACATTACTCCTGCTGCGGTGCTCAAACATCCAAACTGGGATATGGGTGCAAAAATAACCATAGATTCGGCAACTATGGCCAACAAGGCTCTGGAAGTTATTGAAGCACATCATTTTTTCAAGATAGCTATTTCTAAAATAAAGGTAGTGATTCATCCGCAAAGCTATGTACATTCGTTAATACGTACAGTTGACGGTTCCCTTTATGCACAAATAAGTAAACCGGATATGCGCATCCCAATTCAAAACGCACTTACTTACCCTAAGCTTCTGCCGGTAGGTTATGGAAAATTAGATCTTGAACACTGCGATATTTCTTTCCGTCCTGTCGATTTACGAAAATACCATATGCTCACGCTTGGGTTTAAAGCAGCACAAGCGGGAGGAGCTTATCCAATAGTGTTTAATGCTGCTAATGAAGTCGCTGTAGCCTGTTTCTTAAAATCACAAATCTCTTTTTTAGATATAACAAGAATTACAGAAAAAACACTTGCTTATAATTGGATAAATTTAGTAAATTCATTAGATGATATTTTACACATAGACAATCTAGCAAGAAACAAAGCATTACAATTAATAGAAAGGCGGAATAACGAGTGATTGACACGATTACAATTATCTTCTGGGGAGCATTAGGATTGGGCATGGTTATTTTTATTCATGAATTTGGTCATTTCATTGCAGCCAAACTGCTGGGTATCGAGGTAGAAACCTTTTCGCTCGGTTGGGGTAAAAAATTGGTTGGTTTTACACACAAAGGAACAACCTATCAGCTTGCCGTCTTCCCTCTCGGCGGTTACTGTAAAATGAAGGGAGAGCATGTGCTCACTGATGCGCTTCAAAAAAATATCAAAGAAATTCCAAAAGAAAAAGGCACTTATTTCGGTGCACCCCCCTGGAAGAGAATCATTGTCAGTTTTTCAGGACCCTTTGCCAACTTAGTTTTTGCGGTTATCGTTCTTACATTTATCTGGTGGATCGGCTTTCCCGTCTATTCACCCGATAACCGAATTATCTTAGCCAGCGATTTCAGGCTGGACAGCTTTCAAGGCTCGCCACCGGCTACACAAGCGGGCCTTAAGACAGGTGATCGCGTAATCTCTGTAAACAACAAAGAAATAAATAATTTTAATGATCTGAGAAAAGTAATTGCTATTTCTGCTCAGGAAGAACTACACTTCATTGTAGAACGCGGATCCGAAACCGTCGAGCTGTCCGTCATTCCTGAGTTAAATAGAGAAGACGGCAGGGGTACTATCGGGATATATCCATGGATAGAGCCCACAGTTGCAGAGATCGGTCCTGAAATGAAAAAATTAAATCCGTGGCTTAAAACTGGAGATACCATTAGCGCAGTTAACGGTATGAGCATTGAACATCATATTGCTTTCAGTGAGATCATTTCCACTAAACCCGCATCCGTAGCTGTAAGTATAATGCGGGATAACGTGATAAGTGAACACGTATTACAGCTCGACTATATTAAAACCGATGATAATTCGGTAAAAGTTGATTTTGCGTTTAAGCAAATTGAATTCCGGACACCGCCTTTAAATCCTGTACAAGCTTTTTTAAAAGGCATGGATGAAACTTTTTCAACCATCGGCTTGACTATCAAATCATTCGGACTGCTTTTTAGCGGCATAAATATCAATAAAGCCGTAGCCGGACCCATGCGTATAACCTATGAGATCGGTCGTATTGCCAAAAGCGGTTTTGAGCGAGGTATCGGTAGTGGTCTTATTTCCTTTTTCTATTTCATTTGTATGATCAATGTAATCATACTTTTTATGAATCTCCTGCCTATTCCGGTCTTAGACGGAGGTTTTATTTTACTTTTTACTTTTGAAGCGATACGTAAAAAACCTCTTACCTTTAAATTGTTATATAGATTTCAGCTTGTCGGAGTGAGTATTATTCTTTTAATTTTGGTATTTGCCTTAACCAACGACATCCTGTATTTCTTTTAAAAGGAGCTAACATGCTACAGCTTACATGCATGTGCGAACATAAATTCAAAGCCGATTTCCCCACTACAGTGGACGCCGTAAAAAACCCGGATGCCATCAAGCAAATTCTGGGGGGTGATTTTTTAACCGCCCGATGCCCGGCCTGTGGTAAAGTATTAAAACTTGAGTTTCCCTTTAAACTGATCAATATAAAATCAGGTTGGAAAATAGATTTTATACCAGAAGCAGACAGGGTAGAAACCCTTAAAAAATTAAAAAAAGAAAAGAAGGTGTCTCATCTTGAGAGAATGGTAATCGGGTACTCTGAATTGGTTGAAAAACTCACTATTTTCAATCTAGATCTCGATGACAGGGTAATAGAGTATATAAAATACCATCTGCTTTCTCATATTATAGAACATACACCCGAAGACAAAGAAATTCTCATCTACTTTGCCGCTAAAAAGAAAGATGATCTTCTGTTCCATATTAAAGGGCTTAAAGCAGATGAAATCGGTATCTCCAAAATCCCATTAACAAGCTATGCACAATCACTCAAAGACATAGATCATAAGATTAAAGACGAACCGTATTGTGATTTTTTACATCCGCCGTATATATCACTCAATAAAATATATACATGGGTTTGAATAGAAAAAAAGCTATTTTTACATTCTTGCTTCTCTTTGTTATCTGCTCTATAGCAGCCGCTCAAAAAGTACGCTTTACCGTAAATACAAGCCATGCAGGAGCTGTCACCTTAATCGCATACCACTCAGTGTACGATTTTCTTTTTTCAGGAGGAACAGACGGCACAATTAAAATATGGAATATAAAGAATAAAAAATCCGTCAAACAATCTAATCTACACATTAGGTTTTGAAGAAATCGACAATACCTTCTATACGGTAATTAAAGAACGCTTCGGAGATAACTTTGAGCAGAGCAAACATATTTACAAGCTACCCGGTGAGCATTACCAGACAAGAATGAAGTTTGCTGAAAAGAATGAAACGCTTTATTTTATTATTACCGGAGATATCATCTATACCTGGAATGGGGTGGAGGTGCTCCCCTTTTCAGATGAACTTCGCAATATAAAAGAGTTTAGTATTGCAGACAGCTATTTATATGTACTCCATAAGGATTCTTCGATTTCCGTATGGCATACGGCTAAAAAAAAGAAATTATTTAAATTATTTCTTTTTAACGACTATTCCTGGATCGTAACTGTTTATAATGGTCAATACTATACCTCCGGCCAAGGCAGTTCCTATCTAAATATTTTTAAAAAATAATACTTCTGGTTTAATCATGTGAAGGATTCTTTTTAATTTTTGTAATTGCTTCTTTTACTGCTTTTGTAATTTCATTTGTATGTTTTGCAGTACTCGTATTTGCATAGAGTTTTCCCAGAAGTGATACCCGATAGTTTGGTGCAGTATGGTTTAATGCATACGCTGCCATATCCAACACACACTCCTGGCATTTACAAATATCAGTGTCTTCATTTAACTGCTGCTCCAGTTCTTTTAATACCAGCCGTTCTGCTTCATTAACAAGATATTCAAAATCATAACTATTTTTTAATCCCATAGCCTTAAGCTCCTCACTAATAAGATTATATAAGTGTTTAAAAAAATCAAACGTTCAGCAATTCTCATTTTGTACGATTATATAAGCAATTTATCATGGTATTTTAAGCTTTGTTATACATACATTGTACAAAATGAGAATCGCTGTCAAGCGTTTATAACTTCTTTTGAAAGTGATTCAAAACGAGTATAATTGGGAATGAAAACTAATTTCAACATTCCTATCGGCCCGTTACGTTGTTTGGCAATGATAACATCTGTAACATATTCATTAGACGATTCGTTGGTGTTTTTATCAAGCTGCCGTTCCCTATGTAAAAATAAAACCACATCGGCATCCTGTTCAATTGAACCGGATTCTCTTAAATCGGCAAGAGTAGGTTTTTTACCCTCAGTTTCCCGTTTTACCTGCGATAATGCCACTACAGGGATATCAAGCTCTCTGGCAAGCGCTTTAAGCGATCTGCTTATTTCTGCAATCTGTTCATGCCTCGCCAATTCCATATTTTCAGCAGAAAGGAGCGTGAGATAGTCTATGAAAATAATTTCTATATTATGTTGGAATTTCATCCGTCTGGCCAGAGCCCTTAAATCCAACAACTTCAGGTTCGGTGAATCTTCTATAAAAAGTTGTGCTTCATATATTCTTCCGGCCGCCTCTGTGATGCTGTGAAAATCAGCAGGCCTCAATAATCCGCTGCGCAATTTCGATGAACTCAAACGGGCTTCACTGCTGAGTAATCTTTGGATAAGCGCCATACCGGACATTTCAAGAGTAAAAAAACCAACAGCTCTACCCTGCCGCATTGACATATTTGCCGCTAGGCCTAAGGCAAAAGCTGTTTTTCCCACAGAAGGTCGGGCACCGATTACAATAAACTCTGAGTTTTGAAAACCGCTTGTATATTCGTCTAATTCTTCAAAACCACTCGGAATACCGGTGTAGCTTTCTTTTGTATGGTATCCCCGCTCGATAGCTTCGATTGTTTTTGGTATAATCTCTTTTGCCATATAATAAGAACCGCTGACCTGCTTTTCGGTGATTTTAAATATCTCACGTTCGGCCTCTTCAATAATAAGCCTGGTGTCAATCGATTCTTCAAATGAACTGGCAATAATCGTTGAGGCAATCCGTGCCATCTTTCGCCTGATACTTAAATTCTGCACAATTTTGGCATAATATTCGACATTTGCACTGGTAGGTACTTCGGAAGTAAGTTGAGAAATATATGCTGCACCACCACACGAACCGAGCTGTTCTTTGGTTTTTAACTCTTCAGTAAGTGTAATGAGATCAATGGCTTCCCCGCGGCTGAATAAATCGAGAATTGCCTGATATATTTTTTTATGACCGCTTTTATAAAAATCATCAGCCCGTAAATATCTTAATACTACTGCAATTGATTCTGGATCCAAAAGGAGAGCTCCGAGTGTAGCTATTTCAGCCTCATCATTATGCGGCGGTATTTTATCTTTAAGGCTACTCTCTGCCATTATAATTTATCAAAAAAAATTATTCTTGAGCTTTAACGCTTAACTTTATTTCTGCTTCTTCATTCTCATAAAGCTTTATTTTAATTTTGTAATCCCCGATTTGTTTAATATGGTGATCAGGAACATTTATTCTCTTCTTTTCAATCTGATATCCCCGCTTCTCCAGTTCCTCTGCTATATGCCCATTAGTAATAGCACCGAATAATTTACCATTTTCGCCTGCAGCATGGATAAATTCTATTTGTTCTTGCTCTAATTTTTCTTTAAGACCACTGGCCACAAGTCTTTTCTCTTCTTTTCTTTTTTCAATTGTCTTACGTCTCTGTTCGAGTATATGCATATAATGGTCGTTATACGGTACAGCATATTTTTTAGGAAATAAATAGTTTCTGGCATATCCGATTGCTACATCACAAATATCACCTTCTTCTCCTAAATGCTTTACATCCTGCATCATTATTATCTTCACTTCTGTTTACCCCTTTCTCCTCTACGACTATCATTCCACATAAATTTTCTCTTGGACTAAAATCTACTTATTTAGCTACAAACGGCATAAGTGCCAAAACCCTTGCCCTTTTTACGGTTTTTGATAGCTGCCTTTGGTGTTTGGCACATGTTCCTGTAATTCTACGTGGAAGTATTTTGCCGCGGTCTGAGGTAAATCTTCGTAAAACCGATACATCCTTATAATCCATTTTATATTTTTTTGTACAAAACTTGCATACTTTTCTACGGAAAAATGGTTTGTGCCTTGGGCCGGAACGATATTTATCATCATAATCTCTATCACTTCTATCATTACGTGCACTTCTTTCATCTTTTTCCATACGCGGGCCCTTTTCATTCTTTTGCACGTAATTATTTTTTATGGGTTTTTTTTCAGCATCTACTTCACTTGCTTTGCTCTCTTCATTTTGTTCTGGCATAAAAATGCTCCTTCCTTATTGTTGCTTAAAATGGGATATCATCTTCGAAATCATCTTTGTTTTCAACGGGAAACGGAATAGCAGCAGTATCATTATCTCCTCCTGATTTTGAAGCTTCGGATCGTCCGCCAAGGAGCTGAATATTAGAAGCGACAACTTCAACCTTACTGCGGGGCTTACCGTCTTGTTCCCATTTGTTCTGTCTAAGCTCACCAACTATTCCCACTTGTTTTCCCTTTACCAAATACTGGGATAAGGCTTCACCGATCTTACCCCACAAAACTATATCAAAAAAACTTGCCTCATTTATCCATTCATCATTACTTTTGCGTCTGCGATTTACTGCTATAGACATTTTACATACTGCAGTACCGGTATTTGTGTACTTCAATTCTGCATCTCGTGTTAATCGTCCCACAAGAACTACTTGATTTATATCTGCCATAAATTACACCTCCCTTAAGGGAACCTAAATTAACTCTTTTTTACCAAGAGGTACTTGAGTATGCCAGCCTGTAATTTGAATGTCTTATCTAGAGGTTTAAGGCTTTCAGGATTGGATTCAATTTCAAAAAGTAAATAATGCCCTTTACTTTTTTTCTTAATCTCGTAGGCCAGATCTCTTTCACCCATGTCAGTTGTGGAAAGAAGCTTTACACCTGCTTTTTCCATCTCTTTGGTTACTGTTTCTTTACTTGCATTAAATACTTCATCTTCCGGTACGAAGATAAAAGTGGCTTCATATTTTCTCATTCTTCCTCCTCACGGTCTTTTGATCCATTTGCTTTTTATTTAGTAATGGATAAAGAGGTGGCTTAAAAAATAACCAAGATTTGAAGTTATGTCAAGTGGAATATTCATTTTACCGATACTAAATACTGATATCGATGACAAATATAATTAACTATGAAGATGACATATTCTATTTAACCCATATCGTAAAAAAACTTGCCGACGGTATTAAGCTTGAAATTGATCCGAACAGTTTCAAAGATATAATATATGAAGAAATATTATTTATAAATAAAACCAGTGAAAACCTCTTCAATTCTCTTAAAAAAAGTCAACTAAAAATAAACCGTGATCTTCATTTAAAGAATATGTTAAGGTTGAACAGACAGTATGTATATTTCCTCGATGACATTATCAATAAGAATTATCCGTTTACAACATATCTTCAGGATCATATTGATAAACTTTCGAGTATAAAAGCTCAACATACTGAGTTTATAGCAGAAATAGAGGATCTTCTCTCTGATATCTCCAAGGATTCCAACGGTGATCAAGAAATAATCTCTGAAGAAGAGATGCGCATTCTTCTCACAAATCACGAAGAAGAACAATAAAACAACTTAAAGAGCTTCTTGCAAAAATAACATTTTTGCAAGAAGCTCCTAAAATGGAAATTGCTAAATTATTATGGTATAAAGAATAAGTATTTTACTAACTTAATATATTTTGAGTTTTGCAATTTCCTCTAAAGATTGTCGATTTTTTCACCACTGGCAATCAGGAATACTGCATTATCGATTTTCCCTGCAGAAGAAAACAAGAATACTCCACCAAGCAAACAGCTAATAAGGCCGGCCGCCAGATAACTTACCCCCAATATGTTTTCGTTACCCCACAGTGCAATCAGCAGAGATCCGCATAAGTTAATAATAAAAAAGCAGAACGTAGAGAAAAATGCCAACCTGAACCTCTGCAAATAAAAAAGGAATATAATTATTGTTAAAAAAATCAAATGAAAAAATGTGGCCCCCAATGTTATACGAAACACAGTTATATTCGTAATTCCGCCAACCAATAATTTCTCAGTATCTGCCATGACTAACATTGGAGCTATGAGTATTAAAGTAAGTGTAAATATCCCTTGAAATACGCACTGCTCTCTTAATCCCTTTTTCAGACTGGCAATAAGTTTATATTTTAATTTTTGAAGTTTCTGATATATGCCTTTATTGAATTTAGTTAAAAATTCGGTTAAGTGCCGATAGAAATTGGTCTCATTGATAATCATAAAATAAATTAGGCCCGGAATTATTGTTAAATTGGCAATATACACGGGAATATCATAGACATCGAACACTTTAAAAAAGGATTCAGCTATAGGACTTCCTTTAGTAAACCAAAAAACTATTTTGTCAATCCACATTCCCCAGTAGTAAAGAATTCCCGTGAATAACAGAAATTTAAACCTTACGAAATATGGCAAATGCTCTTTTACGGTAAAACCCCCGGGCCGATATTCTTTGAAGGCTAATATATACAGACAAACCACAATAAGAAAATGCCCACCGGCAAAGCCAAGCATCACACCGCTTACGGAAAGACTTTTAGCTAACAGCGTAATACTGCCAAAGGCCAGGGCCATCCCTGCACAGTAGACAATGAAGATTTTGAAATACTTTTTTAACAGTGAAATAAATATCATTAACAACCAAATAAGATTAATCGATACAAAGAAAATAATTCCACTAATTTTAAATAAAGTTGGAAAAATAATCTTCTGCAAATCCAATAATAAAAGTACTACCACAGAAAGTGAGGTTGATAATACAGCAATAATTACTGAAAATAGCAGTAAAGCCTCACCTGCTTTCTTTTTTTTCTTTTCATACATGTAATCAGCTACCAGCCTTGTGAATATATAATGAATTCCCCCGAATAGAAAAAGTGAAAAGGCATAACTGTAAATTACAACAGCCATAAAAATGGCTACGGTCTGTCCGATTAAATAATACGAATATTTTGTAATAAAAAAGATTCCCAAAATAGAGAGCAGCCAGGGACCCGCGACAATTATAGTACCTGCCAAAGCTACCTTTACAACAGAGAGGAGACCCCCTTGCTTTATAACCCTTCGCAATACAAATCCAATACCGGCCATTATTCGTTTTCCTTTATTTTTTTATAGATTTCACCGTACCGTTGGTAAACCTTTTTTCTATCAAAGAATTGTCGTACCTTCTGCTTGTTCATTTCAACAAGTTCACTTACTTTTATTGGATTATTAAAAATATACTTTACGCATTGTGCTAATTTGTCCGCGTCTTTGGGCGCTGCTAAAAAGCGCTCGTCATAATCAAGCAGCTCGAGAACGTTACCCACTTTGGTGGAAGCCACAGGTACACCGCAGCAGAATGCTTCTAAAATTACCAGAGGTTGCGCCTCACGAATACTTGTTAACATAAGAACATTCAGGAAGCTGTAGTATTCCCGTACATCCTGTTTGCCTACAAAATTAAAATTTTTTTCAATTTGCAGACTTTTTACCAGAAGTTTACAGTCGTCATAATAAGGGGGGTCTTCATCCACCGGTCCGATAGCGTAAAACATGGCTTCCGGAATCGAAGTTGTTACTATTTTTGCAGTATAGATAAATGTCTTTATATCTTTAATCGGGACAATTCTACCAACCAGACCTATATGGAAACCTTTTCTGGGGGATTTTTTTACTTTTGAAAAATATTCAATATCAATACCGTTAGCTATAACCATGGTCTTTTCTTCAGGAGCACCAAGCTCCAGCTCTTTCTCCCTGTTATACTCGAATAATGTAATAATCAAATCAGCATGATAGTAGCATATTCTGCTTAAATTATTATAGATATTAATCCACATGTCACGCTGATATCCTCCTATAAAGGAAGCGCGTTTAATTTCGATCTCACGTTCTTTATGGTACAGACCGTGCTCGGTGAGCATAAAGGGTTTATTTTGTCTTATTTTTGCAACCACACCAGCCAATCCTGCATAACCTGTAGAAATAGCATGGTAGACATCCGCTTCAGGAATAGGCGCACCCAGTATTGTAAACATCATATCATGAGCTGATTTCCAAGCCCAAAAATAATCCACAAACGGATATGCCGGATTATGTAATTGGTTACTTTTAGTAAGCATGCCCCAGCCATGAGGATTTTTTATTGCATCTGTGTAAAGAAAACTACCCATCGGTAGATATTTAATAAGATTCTTTAAATCGATCTGATTTGTTGTCTTGAAATCAGAATGAAGCTTTACTATTTCACGAAAAAGTGCTCGCTTTGATTTAATTTTTTTATCGGATTTAAGCCTTTGTGAGATTACAATATCTTGATGAGAATACACATTAGCTGGGATTTTATACACAATTCTTTGATTCTTCTTAGGAGAAATTGTGTATAAGGCGAACTTGAGATCCGGTAAATTTAAGATGAGCTGCTGCACCCAAGCCGCAACTCCACCAGTTACAAATGGGTATGAGCCTTCTAAAATAAGGCATATCCTAATCTGCTCGCTCATTATTTCCAATCCAATACTCCAAGATTTTTTTAATTTCATCATCCAAAGTGTCACCGCACTGCTTGATCTCCTGAAGAATTTTATATACTTCGTTATAGTGTTTATTTTTAAACTCGACTCTCGCCAAGAGGAATAATAGAGCGGCTTTATGTTTTATATCAATATTTTTTATCGTGCTCAACGCTTGCTTATTAAAGTTAAATTCCAATAAGATATTTATAAGCAGTTCAAGATTTTTAAAAGCAAGCGTATTACCTGTTTTGGCATCTTTAAGATAATAATACGCGGTTTTTAAAAAAAATCTCTTAATATCCTTTTGTTTTTCACTGATCAGCGCCAACTCATAGTACTTCTGAGCCAGTTCATATTTTATGTTCTGATCACCTTCTTTTTTTAATTTTTCTTTTAGCATTTCAATCCGCTTATTATAACGCGACTCAATAACATTAATAGCCTCAGCTCCGTATAGAGCTCGTTCTGAATCCCTATCTTTCACCATTATTTTAAATATCATCATAAGAAAACGTGTAGTCTTGATATCGATATCTTTGATCGCCAGCATTCTATCAATTGCTTCAAAGTCATACGGTTTTTCTTCAATCGACTTAACCGAGGTACTCTTATTTATAAAAAATTCTATGGGAATTATATCGTTCTCGAAAGCCTTTAATGCCGCGGCGGGAGTGAAGGGTTCATAACCCTCATTTTTTGTGCGAAAAAAATGAAGTTCTTGTTCATTCATACTTTCTGCATCTCCAATAGATTCTCGGCAATAGCGAGTAAATCCTCCGCACTCTGTTTATCATCGGTAAGAGAAGTATAGCCGAGTACGATTTCCGGTAATACGGTTTTTTTATTCAATTCCCAATCCCGCTTATTTATCATCTCCAGTATATTCAGACAGAAAAGCGAACAGCCGTCATAATCAAGATTAGGCAAAATATAACTAATTTGATTGTCATTCTTGTAATGAAAGAACATGGCCTTATTATCAGACAATTCTTTTATACGCTCTGATATAAGTAAAAATAAGGCAAAAACACCGTCCTTACTTAATTCATGTAAAAGGTCTCCGTAATTAACCAGCTCAACAATCATGACACTTAATCTGCCTTTTTCGAACTTTACTCTACTCAGCTCCTGTTCGAGTATTATATAAAAGTGGGAAAAGGGCGGAAATCCTGTTACCACATTAACATTTTCTTGAATAGAAAACGCCTCGTATTCAAAAGCCTTATCTAAGGCCGGTGCAACTAAAGCCATAATCATCAGCAAATATTTTTCAGTATAGAGATTATACTTTTCAAAAGGGATATCTTCTATGTTAAAAACGCCCCATACTTTATGCCCAACAGCAATGGGAACCGTGAGTATATTTCGCCCTTTATCCATACGCGCCAGATTTTCATACTGCATTACCATGCGTACCGAAAACATCATATTGTTACGCAATACCCATCCTTCGATACTGTCTTCAACAGGAATACGGGTTATCCGATCCATATCCATATCCCAGCCAAAGTTCATGCGAAGTTCAAGCCGCTTCAACTCTTGATTATACTCCCAAATAGAGCACACAGTAGCACCCGTATATGTCTGAGCTATATTTAATAACAGATCTAAACCTTTCTGGAAATTATGAGAATAAAGCTCTTGGATTTTAGAGTAGAGCATAACCGTAGAATCCTCTTGAGTATATACTCTCATTTCGAGCTCTCTATTTACTTTTTTCAGTGCTTTAACTTCATTATCTAAAATAGCTTTTTCCTTTGTAATCGTATTCAAGATATATTTTGTTTTGTCTAAATCAAGTTTAAGGGAATCCCTGATCAGTCCAAAAACAAATATCCCGACTAAAGTTAGAGAAAAGGGAGTGACCGCTTTTTGTCCCAATTTGATCCAGTAACTAAATGTTATATGATAACTCTCAAAAAAATATTTATAGGCGGGAGTTGGAATTACAATTAATATTATGGACACAAGCAGGCTGAATAATCCATAATACTTGCCATACAGAAGAGTAGCAAATAAGGCAAAAATAAAATAGGGATTAAAAGGTAAAGAAAAATATCCCGGGTCATTGATTGTGAGAAAGAAATTCGCGATGCCCAATACCACAAGCACGGCTGATAATTCAGCTAAAATGACTGCTGGGCGTTGTTGTTTCATCTATATTTCACTATATAAGAACAGCAAGAATTTAGCAAGCAAGAGTTTTTTAAGAATTAGTTTCCCATATTGATATAATATTAAAAATAGTTATACTTAAGAGATATTTTAATAAGGTAAAAGGTATTTCCGTGGAAAGCAAATTACTTAAATACATTAATGATCTTCCCATTATACCGGAAGTAGCCACTAAAGTTATCAATTTGGCAGAAGATGGTTTGGATATCTCCTTTAAGGAATTAGAAAATATTATTAAAATAGATCCTGGGCTGACAGCCAAGATTCTAAAAATAGCTAACTCGGCTCTTTATGCGCGTCAAAAAGAGATCGAAAGCCTGCAAAAGGCCATTACGCTGTTAGGTTTTAAAAATATAAAAAGCCTTGTCCTTTTAGTCATAGCAGCGAAATTCTTTCAAAAAGAAAAAAGTACGGAGTTCTATCAGCTTTTCTGGAAACATTCCATTATTACTTCATTCATGGCTAAAACCCTTATGATCAAATGTAACCGGGTGGAAATTTCAGAGCTCGCTTTTATCACCGGCCTGCTGCACAATATTGGTGGAGCGGTACTGTTCAAAGCCGATCCGGAAAAATATATTCAAGCTGTAGAAAAAAGTGAAAAAAACAAGAGCTGGATCGAAGATTTCGAACAACAATTATTTGGTACCAATCATCGTGAAATTGGTGCGGCTTTATTCAAAAAATGGAATTTCCCTGAAACCTTTATTGATGTGGCTTTGGAACACGATAGTTTGAATATCACCTCGCCCCATAAGACATTAATAATTTTTATTACCATTGCCGGTCTTATTACCGAAAAATTAGGTTTTGGTGTATATTCTCCTGCCAAGAACGAGCTCCTCCATACTTTGCTCCTTCATACTCCCTTCTCTTATAAAGACATCGAGTATTATGAAAAGCATTTTTTAGAGAACCTGAAAAAAGATCCGCTTTTTCACGAATGTCAAGATCTCTTTGGTATCAAAACCTAGCCGCATACTATCTGTCTGTGCTTTTCAACAAACCAGTCAATAAGCTCACGCGATATACTTATAGGTGGAGGAATTTCCGGCAGTTCCGCCGTGGTGTACCACCCGGCATGATCAATTTCCTTACCGTCCACCTCAATCTCTCCTCCGGCATAGTGGGCGGTAAATGCAATCATGAGGGAATTGGGGAAAGGCCATGATTGACTTTTAAAGTAACTAATATTTTTAACCTTAATGCCCACCTCTTCAAAAACTTCTCTCCCGATGCATTCCTCTAAGCTTTCTCCCGGTTCCACAAAACCGGCTATTACACTGTGGATATTATGCTTAAACCGTTTTGCGTGTGCTAAGAGAATACTGTTATCTTTTATGACCGCAACGATAATGGCGGGTACTATTCTGGGATAGCTTATAAAACCGCAGTTCGGACATATTTTTGCTCTTTCCTCGAGCATACTCTTAGTAATCATGCCGCATCTTCCGCAGTATTGATGATTTTGATCCCACTGCACAATTAAATACGCTCTCCTGGCCAGCGAGAATAGGAGTTCATCCACTTGACCGTAAAGTTTCCGCAAAGTAAGTAAATGCATCCCGGGCTGTGCTTTATAATCAGCGCTTAATTGAGCTCCAAAACAATGTTTTCCATCCAATATGCCTAAATACTGAGAACGGATAATTTCAATGCCATGCTGTGCCGGAATCTCAAAACAGGGAATCACATGGCATTTATTTACAACTTGAACAAGCAGCCTGTCGTCTTTGAAACAAAACCAGAGAGCTTTTCCCTTATACTTCTGCGGCGGTGTAGTTTTGGCTATGAATCTCATATTATCTTACACACTCTTATAGCAAGACATTTTTTCTGTCAATAAACAAAATCATGCAGATACTTTCACAAACCTCTTTCTGTGGAGTTCCCCGGTACTATAAAATATTCTTGCAAATAAGCATAGGCTATGTTATAAAATAATTATATAAGGAATATACTATTCATTTAAAGATAAACAACAAAAAAGAGTATAGATGGCAGAAATTTGTAAGATTGATAAAAATATATATAATTAGTAACAACATGAGGAAACCAAGTAGATGAGAATTTCCACAAGGTTACAGCGCCTGCTTACCGATGCACTTTCCCATTCCATGCCGGTACATACCATGATTCGTTTAGCAAGAAAAATTATACATAACTATGATATCTATGAAAGAAGCGGTTTTCCTCCCAATATTCCAATTCCAACTATCGATGCTGCTCGACAAATTACTCAGGATGTTATTGAAGAAGACCTCGTTGTAAAATTTGTCGAAATCCTCATGGACATATATGAAAACGGCCTTATGGGCAGAAATATTTCCATTCGTTTTTTACCTCAGATAATTAAAGAACTCGAATATTTGGGATTAATTTATGATGATGAATACAAAATGTTCATTGAAAAGAGTGATATGAAAAAAACAATCGGCTGGGGGGTGTTACAGGAAAACAGCATCTACGATCTTACCTTCATGTGCATTGACATTGTGAATAATTCGGAACTTGTACGCAAATATCCCAAAAATGATATTGCCCTCGCCTACTCCGATGTAAGAGAGATATTTAAATACCATGTAGAGAAGAGAAACGGCCGCATTTGGGAATGGGAAGGCGACGGAGGAATCGCCGCTTTCTATTTCCAGGATAAAAACATAAAAGCCGTATTAAGCGGAATCGATATACTTCTTGAACTCTTTCTGTATAATCAATTACAGAGTGTATTAAAGGAAGCAATACAAATTCGTCTGTCAGTGCATACCGGTCCCTGCCAGTTTACTTATAATATTCAAAACATGCAGAGTGATACCTTAGATAAACTCAAGGAACTTGAAAACGAATATGCACCTCCCAATCACCTTGTTATTTCGTCCGGAGTGCATTATGACATGGGGAGCAAATTGGAACACTTTTTTCTCTCCGAACCCATCGCAGGAGGGAACTATGTCTATCGCTATTCGTTACAATGGGAGAATTAATTGAAGGTTATTGTTTTTAGTTCGAATACGAATTTAATAGACCTGATTAAATCAAAAAACCTATCGGTAGTTATCTATGCTCCGGCGCAGATGAATAAAATTATCAACAACAGCAGTGACCTCTTATTGGTATATGTAGATTCCTCTTCTTTTAATGATAAATTGCATAAAAAAATATCCTTTTTAACCAGCAAAGAAAAGGTATATTTCGGGGTCCTCGATCCTGCTAATGAAATAAAGGATATTGCGGAGCTCTATTTCTCGGGAGCTGTCGATTACATCTCAAAAAAGCAATTAAAGAATGATTTTGGAGAGAAAAGATTTAAAAGAGTATTTCAATACCTCGAACAGTTTCGAATTGATTATCGAGAAGAAATAGAAATCCAAAAAACATTTACCAAGGATATAAGCCATATTACCACCGAAAAAGGATGGCAGGAAATTGTTCCGGGCTCAGAATACACCTTCTCGATAATGTTCATTGAGCTTGACGGTAAATATGATATGGAAAAAATCTTTGGAAAAAAGAATTTAAATGTAGCACTTTCTGTTTTCCGTAAATATCTGGAAAGAAACATCAGTTATTTTGGCGGCAGGATCTGGATTTGGTTTCAATTTGGAGGAATCGCCCTTTTCCCGTTTAACGGCCGGGAGTGTGAGTCCGTATACTGCGGTTTTCGGATTATGCTTTATAAACTCATGCATGATGTGGAAGAATCATTATTCCCCAATTTCATTTCTTTCCGCATTGCTTTACTGTTGGGAAATGTTACGTATCAAGAAAATGATACGGGTAATGTCATATCCGACTCTATCAACACAATATTTCATTTAGGCAAGAAACATGCAGAAAAAGGACACTTTTATGTTACCGAAGATATTTTACAGTTTGCCCCAAAACCTTTGCTTGATTTTTTTACTCCTGCCGGTGATTTCGAAGGTATTCCCATTTTCAGAATGCGCAGGCCCGTTCTTCCATCATAATTTGTGTTACTACTATTCAATTTCTCTTTTTTATACCACGATTTTTAAAGAATTATAATAAAACCACCGATTACACCGATTACTCAGATTAAAATTACACTTAACTTTAAAAGATTCTTTCCTTAATCTGTGCAATCTGTGTTCTTCTATTATTTTGTTCCATTTAAAAATAAATCCGGAAAGAAGAAAAAAACATATCGGGATAGGCACCGAATTCCGAGTATAGTCTTTGCTCGAATACGCCCGGACCCATTACAATACGTTCCGGATGAGCGCCGAGACCCACATAGGCACCGGCAGTAAGATAGATATTCTCCGCGATATTATACTCAACGGAGAGTATGATCATGAGCGATAGATCCGTAACATTCCACATGATAAGTCCGGTTAGGGGAATGAGAGGATGGATCTGATAAGTAAAGCCCAGATGTATATAGTGCTGGCCCATGAAATAAACTGCTCCATCTCGGAAGACCTGAGAATTCAGATTCTCAATATAATGCTCAGGCTGCAAGCTCCCTGCAGAATTAAAATAATATTCAATAAAACCATATAATTCACCGCTAAAGCTGTAATCCGCTCCCAGTGAAATCCCGACACAAGCTGACTCATCCTCACGCTCTTGTTCGGGTTTAAGAATTTCAGGTATAATACAGGCTGCTTCAAGCCAGACACCTGCTCCACCGATAGCGCACGTTACATCAAACCCCATTAAAAGGTTTTGCCTAAATCCCAATACCAGTAATGAAAGATCAGTACTCCACAGATTGAACTTAGTACGCGCATAAAAAGCACTCTGTTCCCAAGCAAACTCATGTCCTGCAACAAACCCTAAGTCAAGTTCATCCATTATTCCCAGTGGAATACGCAATCGGATTGCATCCACTCCGCGACGCTCTTCAGTATCAAGCTCATTAAAGGAATAAGGAGCGATTACATCAGTGGGATTTACTACATGAGCGCTTCCCCAGGCAATAGCCTGCCGACCGATATACAGATCGGCAAACGGCAGCATAATAGTAAAGAACAACCTATCCAGATTGTGGAAAAAGCCAAAACTATCCGCACTCTCACTTTGAAGCGGGTAAAACCTGGGAGCAAAATCTATAAAACGGTATTCCTCTGCTCCGATTTCCGTAATAGAGAGATTGCTCCGGAAAAGTTCATTATCTTGAATTGTCGGTGTAAGCTCATAAGCCGTGTGCAGTGAGAGCCAGCTCAAAGCATGAACAGCCAGCTGCAAGCGCAGTTTGTTTTGCACCGATCCCAAAGGCAGGGTACTTTGAATCTCACCGGACATTCGATAATCGGGAAGGCCTATGACTACGAAAAAGGATTTATAGTAACCGTTTAGTGAGATATCTTCTTGGGCCGGAAGCGATGCAGGCAATATAAGTATTAAAAATAAAACATAACTACAGACCTTGGCTTTAGGTTTCATCATCAGTTCTTTTTATCGTCTTTCGCTATCCGGCCATCCTTGAGAGTTATAATTCTTTTAGCCCACGCCATGACCATCGGATCATGAGTGGAAAAGAGAAAGGTCATTCCGGTATCTCCATTGAGGTCATGCATGATCTGTAACAAAGCCGTACCGGTTTTAGAATCCAGATTGGCGGTCGGTTCATCGGCCAGAATTAAAGCCGGCCGTGAAACCATAGCCCGTGCAATTGCTACCCGCTGCTGCTGACCGCCGGAAAGCTTTGGAGGAAATCTTTTTTCCATGCCCTTAAGTCCTACTTGCTTCAAAATATTTAAAACCCGCTGATGACGCTCATGTTTGGGCAGACCCTGCAGCATCATCACATACTCAACATTTTCTTCCACTGTCAGCACCGGAATAAGATTATAAGCTTGAAAGATGAAACCGATATTGTCACGACGCAGATCGGAGAGCTCATTACCGCTCAGTCTGGTTAATAACCGGCCTTTGAGCCATACATCACCCGAACTGGGAGTATCTAACCCGGAGATGATATTAAGAAAAGTGGTTTTACCCGAACCGGATGGTCCCACAATTGCTGAAAATTCACCGGACTCTATTGTAAGATCTACCCCTCTTACAGCCTCCACTTCCAATCCGTCTTCTTTATAAATCTTTCTTAAGTCTTTAGTAGCAATTATATGTTTTGTATTTTCTTTCATCTCTAACTCCTCTTGTGTTATAGGCTTTTACGTATTGCATCGGCTATGGACATACGTGCTGCCACGACTGCCGGATATAATCCGACCAGCACCATGAATAAAAGCAGGCCGATAGGATAGATAATGAATTGAAACGGCTTCATCACCGGGAAGACTACTTCCTGTATGACGCTGCCCGCAAATTCAATTCCCCGATAATCAATACCTGTAATTGTAAAAAGACCGGTTATGATAAGTCCAAGAAAAAGTCCGACAGCAATACTTAAAACAGCCAAGGCCCCCGATTCACATATCATAAGCTTCATCACTCCCCACGGTCTGGTACCTACGGCTCTTAATACTCCTAATTCGAACATCCTTTCGTAAAGCGACATAAATAAGGTATTCACGATTCCAAAAATGACAACAAACATAAGCAGCAATGACATCACCGAGCGAAATACACCGGTCATTTCGAATACGCCCTTCAAATCCGGCAGCAGTTCTCCCCAGCTTAATGCTTCATTACCATTGTGGGAGTACTTGCTCCAAAAAGCAAGATTGTCATCCGAAGCATACTGTAGACTCTTAAACTTAATGGCAATCTCATGAACCTGTCCTGAAATATTTAACATATCCTGAGCCTTTTTTATATGAATAAAAACCATGCCACTATCCATTTCTCTAACTCCAAAATGGTATATGCCTGATACCCTGAACATATCTTGGGACAGGTCACCGCTTTCTGCCTGTGCCAATGTAAGAACCACACGCTCACCTAACGAGACTTCCAAAATTTCCGCCAGTTCACTCCCTATCACAATATCCTGCGGTTTCTGTCCTTTAAAAAAATCACCTTTCCTAACAGCATCGTCCACTTTGGAAACCGCTTTTTCTGCCTGCGGATCAACACCCACTATGAGCACCGAATTTAGATTGGCTGCTGAGGTAATCATACCTATGCTTAAAGTTCGTGGAGTATAAGCCTCCACGATTGTTTCCTGTTTAAGTGACTGCATGATCTGGTCCGGATTATTAATGGTATAAGCCGGCTCCTGGGTATGGCGAAATTCCTGTCGATGAATCTGAGCGTGACCCAGAAAAGAGCTGGTAGCTGATGCAATCATATTATGCTCCAGACCAATAATAAAGGAATCGAAAAATAATAGACAGGCCAAGGCAATACCTATGGCAGTACTTGCGATAACAGTCCTCCGCTTATTGCGGAATATATTTCTCCATGCCAGCTTTATATACAACCACATAGTTTCCTCCTTAATGAAAACGCATGGATTTGGCAGGATCGGTATGTGCGGCCTTGAGTGAAGGGAACAGGCCAATAATAAAGCTCGATAATAATACAGTCAGTGCAGGAATATAAAAACTGCGGGCATTAATCTCTGCTTTCATAACCTTAAATTCCATACCGCCGTAAGAGAAACCCTCTGCTAAGGTGATACCATGCGTGGAAAGCAGATAATTGAAAATATAGCCGACAATTATCCCCAGCAGTATGGAAAAAAAGGCCATGATATTAACTTCGGCCAGCACCAGCTTGATAATCTGACCGGGCTTGGTACCCACCGCTTTAAGTACGCCATATTCCCTCACGCGCTCCAGTACCGACATAAGCACCGTATTAAACACTCCCACCGATACAATCAACACTATTATGAATATTGAGATCCACAGCCCCTCCATATCAGCTTTCATTGCCATATAGAAAGAACTGGCAAATTCCTGCCAGGAGGCTACGGTCAGCTTGCTATCAGCCAAAGAATCTTGCAATTGGTTGGTTACGGGTAATACATTGTGTAAATTCTTTGCAGTTATTGCCACTTCATGCACTCTGCCGTACAGCACCAACAGCTCCTGAGCGCTTTCAAGCGGCAGATAGAAAGAGCTTCTGTCGGCTATTTCATTGCCTGTATCTACAATACCGACAATTGTGTAGCGATCGTTCGCTATCGAGCCGTCAGCAGCCTGAGATACTATAACTATGCTGTCATCCACACCTGCCCCCAGTATCTTAGCCAAACCCTTACCGATAATAACCTCGTAGGCAGATTCGTCAGAAAAACCTTTTCCGGCCGTTATTTTTTTATTAAATGCCGTGGTCTGATTTTCTTTTTCAGTATCAATCCCGATTATTCTGGCTCCGCTTGATTTTTCACGAACAGAGACCAGACCCACAGAATAGAGACGCGGGGCCCATGAATCGATGTGAGGATTGTTCCTTAAGATCTTCTCTATGCTTGAGTAGTCATCGATTGTTTTATAAAGTGACGGCCGATCAAGATAATCCTCTTTGTGAATCTGGATATGCCCGAAATTATAACGGGTAAAATTATCGATAATATTGTTATAACTGCCGTCTGCCCAGCCTATGAATACAACAGCCATCACCATACCGCCGAACATACTCAAAACCGTCAGCAGAGTCCGCCGTTTTTGCCTGAATATATTACGGAATGCCATTCTCATTATCATTGCTTTCTCCTGTTTTTATTCCGCTCTTAAGTTTCTTAAGCTAAAAATGTCCTGGCTTAAAGCAATATCAAACTGTGCTTCCAGATAGCGAATAATAGTTTTTTGTCCCTGCTTTTGTCTCGGTATTAATTCCATAACAGACGGGATCGCGCGCTGACCGAATCTTTTAATCTCTTTAAATAACATTTCACGTACCAGCTCACCCTCCTCATCATAGAATTTCTCCCAGAGCGGCAGGTAATCATCGGCCCTTACAGCAAGAAGTACATATCCCCACACCACAGGCACGTTCTCCTTGGGAATACACTTAACATAAAGAGCTCCTGTCTGTGCCTGATTCACCGTGGTCATTTCAAAATCATAATCATTAAAAAAGGTAAATTCTTTAACCAGATCATCATTGGTAAAATCCGATCCCATCCAGGATCCCATCATCATGGAGGGCGGTATTTTTATAACTTTATTTGTTTTAGGTAGATAATTCCACATCTCATTGCCAATTCTTAGGGTTGCCATACCCCTTTCTTTTTTAGGCTCCAAAATTCGCATAAATGTTTTTTCCATGCCCTCGCTCCATGCCCTGATTTCTAAAGTCCGCTGCCAGTGGGGAGTAATAATCTCCATTTCCATCAGCGCTTTGCTGGAGGTGCTGCGATACAGTTCATCTATTTTCTTGACAATTCTCTGTGCTTGAGTCTCATCAGGTTCTCCCGTCGCCAGCATAAGGCTAAAACACAGGAATATAAAATAACTCATTGTTATTAAAGCTCTTTTCATTACCTACAAAACCTCCTTTATTGTTGACCTCCGAAAAAGCCACCAGCTTTGCTGGTGGCATGTTGACCGGTAAGGACATATTCCAAAAAGAGCAGATACTTCTTAAACTGCTCCTTGCCTTTTTTAGTCAGTGAATATATTGTCTCTGCCGAATTAGCAACCAGTGTTTTTCTATAATTTATATACTTGGCTGAAATCAATTTTTTCAGATGAGTATAGAGCGCCCCGTCAGAGCTGCCGAGAATTTTTTTAAAACGGTTAAATGAAACCTTTTGTTCCTTATAGAGTATGGTTAAAATAGACAGTCGTGTTTTTTCAAAAAAAATATTATCGAACTGCACGTACAGATCATCGGTTTTCATTTCTTCTCCTGTTTAAGTGACACAAAACCTCCCCACAGGAACGCAGCGGCAATCGCACCTCCTACAACCAGGGACATAACCGGACTGTGCACGTCAAAAATAAAAAGCATTATACCAAGCAGCACTAAAAAAAAGGCGGGAAAATACATCCATGTAGCACACACATATGCATAACTGGCAAAGCAGACACCCAAAAAAAGGCTAATCAGGGTGGGTATATAAAATGCTGCATTCAATTTAATCAATATGCCGAGGATAACACCAAAGCTTAAGAGAAGTATAGAGAAGGTGAATACGAATTTTTTCATGGTGCGTGAAAGTAATGGTATTGACTCTTTGGTCATACGTTTTACATAGGCAATGCTTTCGAAAAAGCCGCCCACTAACAAAACAGGCAGCCAGACTTTCAAAGCAAGATCCAGCACTTTAAATCCAAGATACACTTCCGTGATGTAATGGATTATACTTCCCAATACGATACAAAGACCCCATGTAAAAAAAGCCCAGGATTCTACTATAGGTTTTTCCTCAACCTCAATTAGCAGATCTTTAATGGTTTTTAAATCTTCAATATATTCTTTTCTATCCTCCGGGTTATGCACTCTCTTCATACCGCAGCTCCTTTCAAAGATTCAGCTACTTTGTATTTCAAAGTAACTTTCATATATAAAGTAAATCAATAAAAGCAAAAAGTCAAATATTTTTCAGATAATTTACTCTTGATCTTCTCCGGGCAAACATGCAGAATAGTATAAAGATAACCTTCTCACTGGGTAAAGGATCAAACAAAGCATGCGTGCAATTATTTTTATAATCTTTGCCAAATCCATGACCGTGTATTGTATTATGGCAATAGGCGGTTTTTTCGTTCTTTCTTTTTTAGATGAATACAACGGCTGTTTTTATATCATATACGCTTCACTGGTACTTATTTTTGTGGCGCTCTTATTGTTTATAGTATTTTTGCTACATCCTAAAAAAGAAAAGCACCTTAAAGAGCAGAACTCCACTCAACAATTCATTTTGATGACCCTGCGCTTTATCCTGCTGCCCTTAAGCGCGTGTTTCATCTGCCTTTCCATAATCGCGTTTCTTGCAGGCGGCAACAGCTACTTTCTGCTCAATATGGGCTGTTATATTGCTTTTATTATGATCATAGTTTTGTCCGAAGTGGTCTATAAAATCCTCTTTCCTTTAGCCGGGATTGATAATTTAAAATAAATTATGATTTCAGATATAAAGCATAGCTTCCAAGAAATTAAGAAACAGCTCCCTGAGGTTGATTATACATTTATTGCTGAGCACCTTGAGCGCCTGCAAGAGTTTTATTTCAGAGTTTTTTCGCATGAAGCAATCTGCCGGCACATCAGCTGCTTATCTCTGCTTACAGAAGCGGAACCTGTCCAGTTATTATTTCAGGAAGTTCCCGGCGGGATAATCGAGTGCACAGTACTCTCCTCTGACTATCCTGCCTTATTTTCGCTTATTACCGGAGTGTTCTCTGCATCCGGATTTCGTTTTATATCCGGAGATATTTTTACCTATCACAGAATTGATCCAGGACCGGCGCTTAAACAGGGCTCCATGAGTGCTTATAAAAAAAGGTCGAAAAGCCGGCCGCAGCTCCGTAAAATAATCGACCATTTTAAAGGTTTTATAGACAGCCAGAGACCATTAGATATTTGGATGGCAGAAGTAAAAAACCGACTCAAACACGTACTCGCTCTGCTTGGAAATAATAGTTCTGAAGCAATAAATCACGCCAAACAAAAAGTAAACGAAATGGTGGCCTCAAGCCTTAAAAAACTAAAGCTTAACGCCGCCGAGATGCTGTTCCCAATTCAGATAAATATCGATAATTCGGAATCTGACTATACCATACTTCATATCATTTCCGAAGACACCCCGTTTTTTCTCTATGCCTTAAGCAGCGCTCTTTCCCTGCATAATATATCTATCGAACTGGTACGCATTCACACCGCAAACACAAAAATCCAAGACGATTTCTTCCTTTCTGACTTAAAAGGAAACAAACTTAAATCTCCGCTTGTATTAAATAAAATAAAATTATCAGTACTCCTCACTAAGCAATTCACCTTTTTTTTAGGGAACTCTCCTGACCCTTACAAAGCTCTTTGTCGCTTTGAAGCAATCGTGGCCGAAATTATAAAGCTACCGGAAAAAGGCAAATGGTATGATTTACTATCAAACCACTCTCTCCTGAACGAGCTCGCTCAGCTTTTAGGAGCCAGTGATCCCCTGTGGGAGGATTTTATCCGCAACCAATACGAAACTCTCTTGCCCATGCTCAACACTCAAATTAAAGGTAAACGGTTCAGTAAACCGCTGGAAACTCTTTCACTCCGACTTGAACAAACACTACAAGCTGCAAAATCTATGGAAGAAAAGAAAAAAAAGCTTAATCTGTTTAAGGATCTGGAAATCTATCTCATCGATTTGGATCATATCCTCAATCCAAGATCCGGCATGCAAGATTTTAGTAAGAGCCTTACCATTTTGGCAGAAACCATTATTAATAAAGCCACAGCGTTAGTTTATAACGAATTATCTTCTCAATACGGTAGACCAAAATCAATTGCCGGGCTGGAGGCCAACTATGCCCTATTCGGTTTGGGCAAGTTTGGGGGAAAAGCATTAGGTTATGCATCCGATATCGAACTGCTTTTTATTTATAGCGATAACGTTGTAAGCGATGGCCAAAATTCCATAAGTAACGCCGACTTTTTTGAACAGCTGGTTCGGCGATCGGTTTTATTCATTCAGGTAAAGAGAGAGGGAATATTCCACATTGATATGCGTTTGCGACCATTTGGCCAAGCCGGACCTCTTGCCTGCAGTCTGTAAAATTTTTGCAAATACTACGGCAAAGAGGGAAAGGCACATGCGGCAGAGAGACTCGCTTTAGTTCGATTAAGGAAAATAGGCGGCCAACCCGAATTCGGAGCATTAGTCGAACGCATGCGAAATCAAATAATTTATGAATCAAAAACAATCGATCCTCTCAAAGTATTGTCTTTAAGAGCAAAACAATTCCTAGCCAAAACCGATAAAAATAAGTTTAATGTAAAATTTAGTCCCGGTGGATTAGTTGATTTAGAATACTCTGTACAGCTCCTGCAGGTAATCCATGGCAGCGCCATAAAATCATTACGCACACCGCTTATTCATAACGCGCTTAAAGTTTTGGCCGTGGCAAATGTACTCAAACAGCATCAGGCGGAAAGTTTAATCCAGGCCTATAACTTTTTCCGTAATCTGATAAACGGATTAAGAATGTTAAGGGGCTCCGCCCGGGACCTCATATTACCTGCAGCAGACTCAAGTGAGCTGATTCATTTGGCACGAAGAATAGGGTATGAATACACCGACGATCTGTCACCTCAAAAACAGCTTTTATATGATTTCGAAACATGGACTGCGCATATACGTTTGTTTGTTGAGCGGTATTTCGGGAGAGATTCTCTGCCTAACCAGGAAATCGGCAATATTGCTGACATCATTCTTTCCCGAGAAATATCAAATGAATTTAAAGAACGGGTTTTAAAAAAAATAGGATTTAAGGAAATCAATCGTGCTTTTAACAATATTAAGAAGATTGCCGGTGAAGGCAAACAGCTTGAATATTTTACCAGGATATCCGTTCTTGCCGGTGATATGCTTTCACGGAAACCCGATCCCGATATGGCTCTTAACAACTGGGAACGCTTCGTACAGGCATTAAAGAATCCGTTAGAACACTATAAGCTTCTGCTCTCCCAGCCGCGCAGATTAGATATCCTGTTAACACTCTTTTCCGTAAGCCATTTTCTTTCCAATATTCTTATTCGTTATCCGGGTTTTTTTGCCTGGGCAACACAGCCTGAAAATTTACAAACAATACGCGATTTAAGCGCTTTGAAATTCGAGCTCGCAATCGCAGCCCGTCATGCAGCCTCACATGAGCAGTGGCTCATTCATTTAAGGCGTTTCCGTAAAAGAGAAATCTTAAGAATCGCCATCAGGGATGTATGCTTAGAAAAGCCTATCACGGAAACTACATTTGAACTTTCCAGAGTAGCCGAGGCTATTATTGACGGCACCCTGTCTGAAATTTGGGATCAGCAAGCAAAAGAGAAAAAAAAACTTGCCCGCATATTCTGCGTCCTGGCCTTCGGCAAATTAGGGGGAGTTGAACTCAATTACAGTTCGGATATTGATCTCATGGCACTCTATGATGATTCCGCTCCTGCTGCAGAGAATGTCAAAGATACTTTTAACCGCATATTTGAACAGTTAACTCAAGAGCTCAACCGGCACTTAACAGAAGGTTATGTATATAGAGTGGATCTCAGATTAAGGCCGTATGGAAAATCCGGCATTCTGGTTCCATCGCTTTCCTCATTGATACAATATTATAATGAAAAGGCAGCTCTCTGGGAAATTCAATCCCTGATAAAAATGCGCCCGGTAGCCGGAAGTCTAGCCGTGGGTCGTACTTTCATTGAGCGCATTAAACCGCTCCTTAGAAGTAAAATCAATAAACAGGTAATCACCGATTCCATCAAGAATCTAAGAGAAAAATCCCTGGAACATTATGCCAAACACCCTCTTTCTCGTGTACAAGAGGAATATGCAAAATTTGTAGAACTTAGGTAAGACATAACGTTAAACAATTTCTCACCAGACACCTTCCCAGCCCAAAGTAAGAGAAACATACCTGCTCAAAGAAGCACCGAGATCCTGCCATGTGATATCGTCCGCCCGCAGAGCTTTCTTTGTGCTCATCTTTATATATAATTTATGATTCCCCAGCTTTAAAAAGAGAGACAGCGCAGCGGAATAACTTGTTTTTCTTTCCGTTTCACAACGTTCCACCGAGATTTTTGCTGTCACTAGTTGGATGAGCATTTCAAGTTTACATATTGTTACCAGACTTTGGTCTTCCAGTCCGATGTGATCAAGCCTTAGTTCAGCTGTCAGTTTGCAGCTATCAATCTCTAAAGCAACAGCGGATTTTACTTTATGAGTACAATAGTCCTCATTATCCGGAAAAAAATAAAAACTAACGTAGTATTCTTCATTAAGATAAAGCATACTCGTTTCTGCCAAGGCTACTGTGATCTCGAGTGAGGATGACAATTTTTCTTTGCACTTTCGATATTGATCATACAACGGTTGTCTGTGGAAAATGATCCGCTTATATTCTTGTTCCAGTTTCAGCCAGGAACATGGTGTTAAGGAAATAGTACCCCCATACAAAATATTTTTATCATTATATTCGCCATATGGATTCACATAATCTTTACTAAGATATCCCAAAATCAACGCAGTTTGCACGAGATCGCTATTTAAGCCGCACACAACATGTAAAAAATAACCAGGTATAACCAGTGAGCCGCAGGACAGCGAACCCGAAATGATACACGATAAATTACTCCATGTAAATTTGAACCTGGGTGAAATATGTACAAGTCTTCCCCCTGCAAAAATCGGCTTGTCCTCAAACCAGACATCGGAAACTTGCTGCGCCGGAGGTTCAGAAGTAGCTATTAAAGATTCAAACAATAAAAAACGGTCCCACTCCAATCGGATAACAGATCCTATAGCAAACGGTTTGGCTTTTTTACCAAGATAGTAAACCATACAGTTATTGGGCAGAGGTCTTAGGGCCAGACCCCAGTAACTGCTTCCATCCAGTGCAGTGGTAAGTCTTAAATCCGTTTTTTCAGAGAATACACTGCTTGTCGCCGTATAGGCCAGAGGATTCATAATTTCCCGCAGCAGACCGCTTTGGACCAGCGGCCCAATTGCAGAAAAAGGAGTGCTGAATCCAAACGAAGCAAGTTGTTCATTCTCTAAAATACAAAATGCTTTTACAGTATGATAGTGGATTATTGCTCGCAGAGTAAGATCGCTTAAATCTTGTAACTCAGTTGTTAATTTTAACTGTGTATATTCAGCCTGAAGCCTAAGCGGTAGTATAAGTGAAAAGCACAATGCTATAATTATAGAGTGCACTACTTTATGTGAGGAAAACATGCCAAAGTGTTAAGCAAAGAACGGGCCAACTTTATACAGACCAATATACAGTATGTTTACACTTATTTACAAGTGAGTATGATCAATAATAGAATACAAGCGATAACTTGATTTTATTGTGTGATATCGATTATTATCCATAAAATGCAGATATTTAATATAATTACAGGGCATATTCTAAAACTCAAGAAGGAAAGATCCTCCATGGACGCAATGAAGATAATCACTTTGGACAGTTTTACGGTAATCGTTATGTAATTATTAAGTATCAACTTTCACACAACACACGTGCTCACAGGGGAAATAATAAACAAGGAATGCCTCATCATATCATTTATAGAATTGCTTTGGAAGAATGCGCTTCTCTTGATGAATTGATGGATGTTTATAGTAACTATTCAGGTTATATAGGTGGTTCCTATCTTTGGAGTGACATAAAAACAAGTACAGGAATTCTCATTGAAAATATTTCTACTGAACAATCAGTTTATAAAATTACAGAAACATATAACATATATGATGTGGTAAAAATATTAAGAACAACAGCAGGGCCGTTCAGCAGTTTATATTATAAAGAAGATCTTGCCTGGGGAATATGTAATCTCATGACGCATAACATGATTATTTTCAATAGTAAAGGCCATGGTTTTTACATGGCGAATGGAAAATCTTACGACAGCTGCAATGCAATTTTTTATTTTAGTGATGACTTTACAAAATCACCCGTTCTTTTTCTGCCACAAATTAAAATCAACTCGTGTGAAAAGGAAATAGGAAATATAGAGGGGGGCATTTATACAGATGAAGAGAAATTTTATCTCTATAAAGAACTAGATAAATCATATCCCAAAATATCAACTATTCATTTTTTAGCTGGAAGTTATGCTTTTAAAGCGGGCTTATTATCTGAATGGATCGAATATATAGCAAAAGCAAGAGAAATCTTACCGGATAATCCAGAATATAATATTGAATATGCAGGCGTACTTATTTACCAGAAGCAATATGATGAAGCTTTCCATTTATTAAATAACATTCATATAGATTATAATTATTCGATCAGATATAAAGCCTTACATCTGGCACTTTTAAGCAATCTATGCAAGGTGAAGAATTTGAGAAATCGTGCTCAGGAATTAAAAAATGAATATGAAATACTATTACAGGAAAAACAATACATAGATCAAATAGAAGCTTATATTAAAGCAATTACTTATTACGTCAAATGAAATATATAAAATAAGATAAAACTAATAATATTAAACAGTGCTACAGATATTACGGAATACGTGCTATAATACTTTTTAATTTCGGATTCTTGACAAGCTCATGCTCCAAAGCCACAATCCTGGAACGATTTACATATGACTTTTTTTGAAATGAATATTCGAACTCCGTGTGTACATTGTAGATTCCCTGCAGCAGGGCATATGTGTCTTCGGTCATAACAATCTCTTCATCTGTAGGTATGACAAAGACTTTTACTCTGCTGTTTTTCCCCGTAATATCGGTCTCCGTATTGTGTGTTTTGGAAAGCTCATTTTTTTCAGGATCAATGGCGATACCAAGCTCCTCTAATCCGGCCATACATTCCGCTCTATACAGAGGACTCATTTCACCCACACCTGCTGTAAATACTAAGGCATCAACTCTGCCTAAGGCTGCATAATAGGCTCCGATATATTTTCGCAGACGATAGGCTTCAATATCAATTGCCAGCCGTGCCTGAATA
>Ga0307430_1000403_pt1 | contig 38160 bp, 63 predicted proteins | sample SalMarWE160130MG_FD_202159 | JGI IMG/M metagenome (GOLD analysis project Ga0307430, IMG submission 202159) | Salt marsh sediment microbial communities from the Plum Island Ecosystem LTER, Massachusetts, United States - WE1603-130 | ecosystem: Environmental > Aquatic > Marine > Intertidal zone >...
CTAAAATCTGCAACCACCCGAAGTGGATCCTTGACAGGAATAACGTAGGTACTTGCTCCAACCCGGAATGTGAGGAGGTCAGACAATTCCCCTTATGCAAAGGGGACCCGGTAGTAGTATTGAGAGAGAGTAAATGCAACAGCCAGATCGGGAAAGAAGAGGTTAAAGAGGTGAAGGAAAAGCCACGCAAGAGGGGGAGGAGGAAAAAGGGCAACTTACATGAGCGAAGCGTGTACTATGAAAATCGCAAGGCGCCTATAATTGCTGACCTCTTCGACATGGGCCGGACGGCGACCCGCGAGAAGTGGAATATACCAAAAGGAACAATAGGTAAACTCGAAAGGCGATGGCTGACAGAAAAGCAACGGTCTGAAATAACATCTGATGGCCCGCAACCGAAAACACAAAAAGACGGGCTGCCGGTGTTTCCCGAGTTCTCAACGACGTGGGACCCTACGGTTCAGGTGAAGTGGCTAGAGATGTGGCCAGCGGTATACGAGAAGCTACATAGTCGTCAGCAAGACTAGAGTTCGCACTGTTCGCACTGTTCCCACCTAATCGTGTCGTGGGATTCCGACCCCACCTGGCAGGCGGAACCAGGTGTGAACTCCATATCACTAGCATCACTAAGCATCACTTTGCATCACTATGCACCACTTTGTATCGGTTTCTGACGGAATGTAGCGGTTATACCAGCTCAAGACCAGCTCTCCTCTGAGGGAGTGGGCAGGGAGAGAGGGCAAGGCAGGATAGCTGGACACGAATAAAACACGAACATCTTTGAATATCATAGAAACGATTAGCACATAATTTATAATTAGCTTTGCCAGCTATGGGTTTATACGGGTTTAGGCTATAGCCTAAATCTTCCTATAAGAATATCTTGACAAGCCTGAATTGTATTTGATATTCTTATTGTTATAGCTAATTGAACCTTAACAATTGAATATGAGCCAAAACTACTGATCCAAATTCCTGAATGATGCCTCAAGGAAAAGGGGGTGAACGATTGAACGCATTACAGGAAGAAGCCAAAGAGGACATTGAACGCAGACATAAGGTCATTGAACAAGCCTTGAAGGTGAAGCGAGGGTTTAGACCTGAAGCTCACCGAAGGCACATGAAACGAGCTGACGGACAGGAACCAGGCAAAGGCTATGACAATCTGCCGACACAGACAGGCTGGATAGCAACCGATACGGGCTTTCTCTGGGCGACCATTGACTATGCAAAGCTGTTCTCAATAGCCAAGTCCTTCGCTATCAAGGCTAAACTCCAAGACCAGCAAGACCTACTCCACGACATCATAGAAGGGCTAGCCAAAGCCTCTATTCGTAAGCTAGCCAACGGAGAGGACTTTACCGAGCAAGAAATGGTGAGGACAGCCGAGCATATCAAGGATAGGTATTGGTATAAGCGGTATGCCTACTACTACGGAATAGATTGCCACCATTGTAGCAAAGAGCAGAGAGCCAAGTGTAGATATAATTGGGGGCATAGCGATTGGGCATATACCGATTGCCAAAGAGCAATCCAGCTAGAGAGCCTAAACCAGCCTATAACAGATAGTGAAGGCAACCTTACCGAACTCGGCAATCTCATAGTTGACGACAACGCACTAGACCTTGAAGCGTGGACAGACGCTAAAACATTCCTGATAGGCGCACCGATAAGGCTAAAGGCAATAGCTATGAAACGAAGCAAGGGCGAAGCATTGACAGGTGCAGAACGCAAGTATCTAACGAAGCTACGCAAACGAGAACAAAAAGTCTTATTCCAGGGGTAACGATTTGGGGATTTCGGCACTCTATAATAGTGGAAGCATAGCGTAGGCTAGCGAGGACAGCTACGATGTGCTTACTACTAGGCGAACTAGCGGGACTTGCCCGTCTGCTAGCTAGCCAAAGGGGGTGTTCAAAATATCACAACAACTTAATATCGTGGGCAAGCGTTCAGGCGAGGGCTTTGTAACTCACAAGGCGAAGCTGGCAACTGCCTTATCTCGCTGTTTAGCGGATAGGCTTTCGCTGATGGACTTTACCATTGGGCGAAAAGGCTTACTGAACTACATTAAGGCTTTGGGGGGTAGCAACATCGTCAAGATTGTTCCTGCCTCTAACGGCAAGGCTAGCGGTGAGCAGATTGCTGAGAAACGGCTGAAAGTAGTTTGTGGTGCTAATGTCAGTTTGATTGCCGATAGTGCTTGGATTGGGGAAAAGACTCCGATGGTATTTGCCGATGTCCGAGTGTCCCCACAGAACATAGTCAATCCTAACATCTCCAGCCTAGAGCTAGCAGAGGCACTAAACAGAGTTCTCCCCTTTACTACCGATGACGAGAAAAGACCGATACTCCAAAACATTCTCGTCAAGGCAAGTGGGGGGAAACTTGTTTTGGTAGCTTCCGATGGTGCTAGAATGGCGATACAGAGGCTTGACTATGACGAGGGCATTGACAATGCCTGCCTAGTCCACAAAGACGACCTGAAAGGCATCGCTAATGCCTTGAAACGAGCAAGGCGTGTCAATATCGGTTTTACCTCTAGCGGTGAAGAGCTTGACGGAGTGGCTCTTGTTATTGAGACAGAGGCTATTCGCTACCGATTTATCGGTAACGAAGGCACTTATCCTGATTATGAGGGCATTATCCCGACAGAACTTAACTGCTTGGCACATCTTGACAGCATAGAGGCTGTCAAGGCACTTGGTTCGCTAAAGGCTATTGCCGAAAATCCTAAGTCCTTCGCCATTGACCTGACGATTGGCGAGGGGCGAGTGCTTATGGCTAGTCCTGACGAGAATGGCTCTAGCACTATCCCTGCCGATACCGATGGAAAAGGCGAGGTTAGGATTGATGGCAAGTATCTTGCCGATGTCTTGAAGGTTTGCGGTGGAATGGTGGACTTGACCTTGACCAATGCCTACTCCCCGATGATGTTCAGCACCGATGGCTACTCCTGCGTTGTAATGCCTATGACTAGCGTCAAGGCTAACGAGGCACAGAAAGCCGATAGGAAAGCACAAGCCACAGCACAAGCCGAAGCCAAAGCCGAGAAGCCAGCGAAATCCGTAGTGAAAGCCAAAGCCTGATAGAACGCTTGACCGAGAACAACCACGCACAAAGAGGCGGCGGTAGCCGCCTTTTTGTGCTTTTTTGTAGGGGTATCCCTGCCCTGCGTGGCGTGGAATACCCCTTTTTTGTGTGTGGCGTGGGCAAGAAAGGGGAAAAGTGATTTGCGACTTCTGTGGCAAAAGCGTCGCTGGTCTGATAAACCTGCGTGTTTATACTCGACAAGGCATTCAGGTCTGCAACGAGTGCTACCAAACTATAAACAGCCAGTGCCACAAACCATACTCAAAGGTAATGGACAAACTAGCTCTAGCTGAAGCTGGTTACCATGTCAATCGCAAGATGGCAAAACGTTGCTAGAAAGGAGGTGAACCATGGGTAAAATCCGTTGGAGTGCCGTGTCGGTAAGCCAAGCTGCGGACAATGCAGCGAAGGAAATCGAGGCTATCTTTGAACCGCTGTGGAAGGCAGACAAAACCATCAGGGATGCGATGGAAATCGAAAATCTCCCCGATTATATGAAAAGCCGCCTTATATCCATCGATTCTGAGATACGCCGCATAACCGGTGTTAACTTACAGAGGGATGGTAGTGCGTTGCTCGGCTGCATAGCCAGGCTCCGCGACGACATACCCGAAGGAGCAGTGGAAGCAGAACAGGCGGCTACCCGACACGGAAAAACGGGAAGTCTCTTTGGATAACTGACCGAGGCCAGGTCGAGGCCGAATAGGTAAAAATCTGAAAGAAAGGAGGTGAAACCATGAGGGCAATATGGACAGGCAACATCAACTTCTCGATGGTGTCAATCCCAGCCAAACTCTACTCCGCTACCAATGACAAGCGGGTGTCTCTCCATCTATATCACGCCGATTGCGGTAGCCGAGTGCAGATGCCGAAGTGGTGTCCTGTGTGTGAACGCAAGCTGGAAACTGCCGAAATTCAGCGAGGCTATGAGGTAAGCAAGGCTCAGCACGTCATTCTCGAGGAAACAGACTTAGCTAGCTTGCCATTGAAGAGCCTGAAGCAGATTGAGGTGGTGCAGTTTGTCGACAGCACAGAGATAGACTCCCGAATTTATGCTGACAGCTACTTCCTATCCTGCGAAGTTGATGGGATAAAAGCGTTCAGCTTATTCCTGCAAGCCATGGAGTCGGCTAACCTAATCGGCATTGCCAAGCTGACCTACCGGGAAAGGGAACATCTGTCTGCCATCAGACCTTATGACGGGGTAATGCTACTCCAAACCCTGCACTATGCCGAGGAACTGCGTCCCCATGACGAGCTGAGGCCCAGGCAGATGGCGATGATATCGGAAAAAGAAGTGGAAATGGCAATAGCCCTGGTTAAGGCGATGAAGGGAGAGTTTGAGCTTGCCGGCTACCACAATGACTACCGAGAGGCCCTGGAGAAGCTAATTGAGGCCAAATTAGCCGGCCAACCTATCCCCACCGCGGCTCCAGAGCAGGCGCCGGTCGAAGATGTTGCTGCGGCACTAATAGCGAGCCTCAAGTCGGAAGGCGTAGAAGTAGCGTAAAAGCATAACGTAAAGCATTAACGTAGAAAGGAGGTAGGCATGTTAATAAAGCCAATGCTAGCGGAAACAGGCTCCCAGAAAGACCTGGACCGCACGGACTGGCTCTATGAAGAGAAGCTAGACGGCGTAAGGTGCATTGCTATCCTTAGTGACGAAACAGAGCTGCAGGCTAGGAGTGGCTCCATCATTACCCGCAAGTTTCCCGAGCTGATCGAGCTGCACCGGCAGGTCAAGAAACCCTGCATCCTCGATGGCGAGATTGCCGGCAAGGACTTCAACGCCATCCAGCACAGGATACATGTGGAAGACCCATTCAAGATAAGGGTAGCACGCACCCAATTTCCCATCTTCTACTACGTCTTTGACATCCTCTACCTTGACGATGAAAGCGTCAAGCAACAGGCCCTTCTATATCGGAAGGAAATCCTAAGCAATACCCTCGCCCCGGGCCCTGACGCTAAGCCTCTGGAGTGGTCTCTCTCAGGAGAGGAGCTCTTTGCTGAGATGAAGGGGAGAGGACTGGAGGGGCTAATGGCGAAGGACATAGCAGGGTTTTACGACGAAGGGAAACGCTCGCCTAGATGGCTAAAGGTTAAAAACTTCATAGAGCGAAACTTCTTTATCTGCGGAGTAACAGAGGGTGAAAACGACAGAAGCGACACATTCGGCAGCCTGGTGCTCGGCAAGATGGTAGAGGGCAAGCTGGTCTACGTGGGTAACGTGGGCAGCGGATTCAGGCAGGATCAGCTCAGACCGATGCTAACCCTGTTGTCTCGCCGCGAAGGAGAGTGTCCTTTTGAAATCAAACCTGACATCGGTAAGGGAGTGAAGTTCTGGACTCACCCCGATATCCGGTGTGAGGTTAGGTATCTAGATATGCCATCAATGCCAGATGCGAAACTCCGCTTTCCAGTGTTCAGAAAGGTGATGTAAATGCAAGTAGTTGACGAAATCAATATCGACTACGCCTGCCGAGCTCTCCTCGGCGGCGGTAAGGGCAAGTCTGTCATGGAGGAGCTAAAAAAGGTAAATCAACCCTACTACGACCAAATTATGAGTTTGGCTCGAGAAAGACTAAGAAAGGAGGGTGTTAAAGATGGCCAGCTATCCGACGTGTGTAGAGAGTGCGGGAGTGACATGACCTCGGCCGAAGAGGAAGAGCAGGGGATTTGCCTCGAGTGCCAAGGAGCCGCGGTCCAGGAAGTCAATACGGATTATTGTGATGAACCGTTTCTAGGCGATGGCAGCCCAAATCCAAGATACAACCCCCCACCCACTTTACTCGAGGACAAAATAAGACCTGCCGGCATAGAAAGGAGGTGAAGGTTGGTAGACAAGAGTGAAAAGTGGATCTCTGACCTAGTAGGAGCCTTGTTTGACCCCATTGTTGTCCATCAGGGCGGGTGGATGGATATGACTCCGGACTGGCTGAAAGCAGCCATAAAAATGGAGAGACTAATAGAGGTTGCGCGTGCAGCGAAGGACGGGGATATGACAGGCACCGATGCCGAAGCCTGTGCCTACCTCTGCACTGCTAGCCTAGAGTTTCCATTCGATAGTGATTGGACACAAATCTACATGTATGTCTTCACTAAAGTATACGGAGGACACCGCACCAAGGACTCAAAGGTTACTGTGCCCGATGATATCCGTGTAGAGTCACTTAACAACCAGCAAATGGGAGACTTGCGCCGGCTTAAAGCCTGGATTTACCAAACTCGTACTCGTTACAGGCTGGAGAAGGACAGAGCCGTGAGGCGAGAAAAGCGCGAAGAAGAGAAGGAAGAAAAGCGAAAACAACAATTTACCTTCGAGTTCGTAAAATAGGGCGACTACAGCCCAGAAAGGAGGTGAACCCGTGAAGATGGCCAAATACATGGTAGAGGAAATCGTTGAGATTCCCGATACCCTAGAAGGCTTCAAGAAATGGGAGTTTTCCAGTGGCTCCACGACTGGAAAGGACTATCTTATCTTTCACCGGCTCCTCATACAGTCCATCAAGCGCTCTCTCCCAAGAGGCGCCAAGCTGGTGAATACCATCAAGGGGCATTACTTTACATCGGGATTTATCGAGAGGGACGGTAAGTTTATCTACAAGTGCTGGTGTCCGATTAAGGTGTGTCTAAAGGATTACTACGCCTGGTGCGCCAGGCATGGACTAAAGGATTTGATTAAAAAGAATGAAAGGAGGTGAATCTTGATGCGGAAGACGCCGAAGGGAGGTGAAGATTGAAGATAAAATTATATACTGACCCACCAGAATTTCACATATTTGCAAGCAAGATAGACAAAGCTATTCTCTTTGTCTGGACAGCGGAAACGAGCGTAAAGAATTATACATGGATGAGGATAATCGTCATTAAGCTAACATGGCCTCCTATTCGACACGTAGAGGCATTTGTAAAGGAGGAGTGAACGATGGGTAGATCTAACCACAATTGGACTCCTGAGGAGCTCGAGGTAGTCCGACGTGATTATAAAGGGACAAACGCCAGCTCCCGAGCGATAGCTGCCGAGCTGGGAGTTACCGAGTTTGCCGTCAAGGGGCAGGCTGCCAAGATGGGGCTAATGCAGCCCAAAATGGAGATTAAATGCCTCTAAAAAGAGGGCGAAGGGCTAATTTAGCCGGCGGAGCCCCAAATTTCGCCCCAGGGCATACCCAGCTTCTTCCAGAAGGGCAACTCCTACGGGGGCTGTGTGTCTTTAGTCGCAAAACACGATTAAGGCCCTTTCCTGAGCCTCTCAGAGCGTGGTTTATCGTAAAGTAGCCGACCCTCAGCTTTGCACAGCTTTGGGGACGGCTTTTTTTGTCAGAAATTTTGGGCAAGGCTAAAAAACTCTTGACAGGGTTTTCTGGACGTGATAGACTTCTCTATCTCTTTCTGATAGTGGGGCAGTGGCAAAGATTTTAGAAGTCGAAATCCAAGATGCTTATGGCGTGGAAGACGCCGCTGTGATTCTTCATATAGGTATAGCAACCGCTTGGAGGTGGATCAAGAAGGGCAAGCTAAATAGCTTTAGAGTCAGAGTGGGTACGCAGATTAAAACCTTTGTTTTAGCAAAAGAGGTCGAGCAGTTAAAAGTCGAGAGCTCCCCGGGCAAAGGAGCTCTCACAACTTCGAGGAGGTGAACGGACAGGATGAAGTATATCTCCATTATAATCCCGCCACCTCCTACTGTCAAGAAAGGAGGCAGAAATGGCTCAGGAAGCAAAACGATGGTGCGGATATCGTCATGTAGGAGGGCTCTATTTATGCGGTAAGTATATCTCGGTTCCCTGCGACCGGCTCCCTTACCCCCTGGATATCTGCCCCACCTGTGGAGGAGGGATAAAGGTTTCCCGGGGATTTACCAAGATTAACCCGCTGCGGCTTTTGGGACCGCATGAAGACTGCACCGACAATTTACGCCCCTGCTATATGTGTGACCCCAGCGATGCACCAGCGTTCATAATGGGCGTCGGAGAGAAGTATTATAAGACCCCAGGTGATTTTCTGGCCGAGGCTCACGATCTCGGAATCTCCAAGCGTATCCCTTTTATTCCAAAAGAGATGGAGCTCGGGAAAACAATCGTTTACCTGGCCCACCCAAAAGCCTGTATGGTCAAGGTGCCGTCATATATGCAGCAGGTGATGGCAATAGTTGAAGAGGCAGATTCAGAACAGCGGCGGTTGTTTGAGGTGGAAAGGATGGAAAAACGCCAGGGCATCTTTTGTGCTTTCATCCCGCGGAAAGTCGAAAAACTCATCTGGGAGAGCCAGGCTACCCCGGAGGAGATGGCGAAGCTCGAGAAAAGGGGGATTACACCAGTGATCATAAAGGATGGGGACATGGACCATGCCTGAGCAGAAGGTTCCCTGCCATTTTACGCCTATCCAGCTCCAGGAAAGGGCGAGGCGGAAAAGGGAGCGGATAAAGATGCGTGGTATGCCCAATCCACCTGGCACTATGCCGAGGGTATATCCCATCGGCGAGCCTGTCCTCAAGCCTATGCCGCGGCCAGTGTCCTCATTTAACCCGTTTGACTTTATCTTGAGCCTCGTTTCATTTTTGCCAGGTCGCCGGCAGCAGCAACGGAGACGAGAGGCAGAATTGGCGCAGGACCAGCGATCGCAGTCTATAAAAGCGAAGGGAATATGAAGCAATATCAGGAATACACGCAGTATAGAGAGAGGTATAGCCTCTACCTCAAACTGAGAAAGTGGACGGTCCCGATCCATTGGGCTTTCGGGATTCTCTGCGCGGTGATGTTTATCTATTGCTGGCCGGCAGCCGTGGTGATGATGTTGCTTTTTGCCATGTGGGAATGGTGGAACGATAAGAACCTCAAGGAAAATCTGGGCAACGACTATAAGAAAGAGGGTGACCAGGATTGGTGGGACTCTTTCTTCACCTTTTGCATGGGGATATCGGTTGCCGCCATTTTGCATGGACTCGGGTTAATAACGATAACGTGGTGGCACCCATAGATTTGCTATTCTAAGGAATATCTGAAATGAGTTTTTGGACGAAAATGGTGGCAAAATTACCAAAATTGTTACCACGTCGACGTGAGGTTCAGGAAGAGGAGCCTGCGCCTGGCAAGCTGACAGATCTGGATAAGATACTTGGTGAGGAAATTCAGCGGAAACAAGCTCAAGAGAGAGCTGCCGCCGCCAGCCGCGACCCTAATATGCCTAAGTATCAATTTTGCGATTGCCGGCGACCGTCAAAAAGAACCCAAAAGGCGCAGGTGGGTGGAAAAGATGGCGCCTTTTATAAATGCCCCATCCACGGTGAGTTTTTTGTAGAAAGATAATGGAGGAGGTTTTATGCCGATAGAAGGATTGAGCGAGCTTGTCCGAATTCCCCGCCTGGGTAAGATACATCTTGGCATCAAGGCCAAATCACAGCAGAAAGGCAAGGAAGGCAAAGAATATCCGAAAGCGACAGACTATTTTGTTGTGCCTGATGAAGTGAGGAAGGTTTATGGAGATAAGCCCACTGAGCTCCAAATCATGTTTCCTGTTGAGGAGCCCGAGCTTTTCGCTCAACAGTGGTTACGTGCTTATAGCATGACTCAAGGTTTAGTCTGTATTGGCAGTGGTATAGAGGGCCGCCGGAAGGTTGATGTGGACACTGGCGCCATTGCTGACCATGAAACGAGGCAATGGGAGTGGAAAGAAATAAGCTGTGACCCTCAAGAGTGCCCGGAATATCAGACCAAGCGCTGCCGACGGGTTATGAACCTTCAATTTCTTCTCCCGGAGGTACCCGGGCTGGGCGTGTATCAAATTGATACATCGAGCTTCTATAGCATTGTCAACATCAATAGCATGATTAAGATGCTCAAGGGGATACTGGGCAGGTGCAGCATGGTACCCCTCACTTTAGCACTTGGACCAATAGAGGTGTCCCCCCCAGGCATAACCAAAAAGACTGTCCACATCTTGCACATTAAGAAGGATATCCAGCTATCTAAGCTGGCGCACATTGCTCAACTGCCGCCGGCCAGGGTTTTAATACCCGAAGCAGACACAGAGGAGCCCCCAGAAGATCTCTTTCCTGATGGGGTAATAAAAGATAGGCCAAGAGCAAAAACACAAGGACCTGGTACAGCTCAACCATCGACTTCACCTGAAGATTCAGAGCTCTTCCCGGAAGAAGCTGAGGAGATTCCTCAAATCGATGAGGAGCTAAAAGGCTGGATGATTGTCAAAGATTCAGTCAAACAGCTTAACCTCACTGATGGCCAGATACGCAAATGGTTCTCTCAAGCCTCTCCACCCCTTGAAGTAGGACTAGAAGATTTTGCCAAAGCTATCCCACCAGAAAAAATGACCAATGACCTATTAAGCAAATTCCAGGCAATGCTTGACGTGTATCGCGAAAGGCAAAAGGAAAAAGAGAGAAATCACCTCCATGGGACTAATGATGAAAGCTGAGGATATAGTCAAGCTGATAAGGCAAAAATACCCGATTAACAGGCCAAATGGCTAGTAATGAATTGGGATAAGGAGTTCCAGACGTAATGCCAGCAGAGCGACGCTTCGACACGGGGTACTGGAACGACCCCGACATTATGAAGTACCCAATGAAGGCAAAGATGCTCTACCTCTACTTATGGACCAACAGGCACTGCAACCAGGCAGGTCTCTATGAGATTGCGCTCGAGACAATCCGTTTTGAAACCGGTCTGGAGCTGGAGGAAATACCTGAGCTCCTGCAGGTCCTCGAGAAAAAGGTTGCCTGGCTCCCGGACAGAAACTTGATGTGGGTTAAAAATTTTCTTCACCGGCAAAGCAGATCTCCAACATTCCTGGCGGCCGCGGCAAATTATCTTAAAACTGTTCCTGATAATGGGCTTGTAAGTGCATATATTAAGTATAATGAGCAGTATGGTTTGTCGATACCCTATCCCTACCCTACCGATAGGGTATCGATACCCTCTATATCTCCTGCTTATACTGGTGCTGGAAAAGGGGATAATAGGGGGGGTATGGGGGGAAAGAAGGGGAAAAACGAGCCGGTGGTAAACGAGATTTTTGCTGAAATGCGGGCGTATCTGGGCTATCCAGATAAGACTGATAAAGACCCTATTCCGAGCTATGGAAAGGAGGGGCAAGCGATTAAGCGGATGTTGACCCGTGGCTTTACCCGTAGAGCGATAATGGAGTGCTGGAGAAGCAAAGTATCGCAGCGTGGCGGGGAATTTGTAAGCATGACATGGGTCAATGAGGATATTGGCAAGCCTGGCAGGAAACCCGGGTCGAGAGAACCGTCTTCCGCTGAAGAGATAGCGGCAAGCATTAAGGAGGTTGGGAAATGACATGGCGGCAATTAGCACCGGGCATATACGCGGGTATACCCGGGGGCAAAGAAGATCAAGAGTTGGAGATGTTCGTGAAAATGTCACATATCCCACTGGTGACAGCGAAAACACATCGTCTTAAAACCTGGCAGCACAGAGATAACGAACCGTGGTGGCCACAAATAGAGCAGTATGCTGTTGGTATCTATGACCATCCGTTCATCACCCTCTTAGGGACCGTGGGCACAGGGAAAACACATATTGCCTTTGCGGTGGGCTGGGCCTGGTTGGAGTGTGGCCGGACCGTGCTTTATTATCAGGTTGAAAATCTCCTTGATGCTTTGAGGCACGGCTATTCCAGCTGGCAGAGAGGTGACCCCGACGGCTATTCTAATATTCTGCAGTTCGCGCAGAACGTTAACCTGCTGATTTTGGATGACTTCGGTGCGCAGCATGAGACTGAATGGGCTGCCTCAAAACTGGAACAGATTGTGGATTACCGCTATGTCAATAAAAAGCCTCTTATAGCTACTACCAACATTGCCCTAAATCGGCTGCCTGCTAGAATTGCGGATAGGCTATCCGAGGGTGTCCTTGTTCAACTGACAGGTGAGAGCTTCAGGAAACGAAGAAAAGAATGAGCTGGTCCGGAAGATACTGCAGGTCTGTGCCAGCTGCTCCCGTGGCAATGCGAAAGGGCGAGGCTTGGTCTGTCCACATTACCCGGGTAGATGCCCCAGCAAGAAAGTGAAGCAATGGGTGCGGAAGATAGAGGAACTGGAGAAAGGCAAGTGAGCCTTCGGTATTGCCAGCAATGTCGACGTTATCGGTCGATGGTTAAAATAAATAATAAGTGGTTACCCTCAGAAATATAGGAAAAGTAAGAAGGAGATTACATTATGAGCCCTATTGCGAATTATTCGACTTCGGTAGCAGCTCTAAAATCCATAGGGGAAATCACCGGTATGCTGGTAGCCCATGGCGCCACGCATATTTTGACCGATTATGATGATGGTGGCCAGCCCGTGGGCCTGGCATTTCTTATTGTCACACCCTACGGTGAGACTCCATTCCGTCTCCCTGCCAATGTAGAAAGAGTCGAAGTTCTTCTCAAGCAATTAGCCTCTTCCCAATATAGACAATACGATAGGGAATACCAGGAAAAGCGGAAGGCTAAAATAAAACTACAAGCAAGCATGGTATCGTGGAGAATTCTTAAAGATTGGGTTCGGGCGCAAATGGCCATCCTGGAGACAGAGATGGTCTCCATAGACCAAATATTCTTGCCTTATATGCAGGTGGGTGAGAAAGGCAAGACGCTTTATGAAGTTATGTTGGAACACCGCTTTCAGCTGCCGGAAGGGAAAGATGATGCTTAAAGAACTATCAGAACAACTGGCCAAAGAGATTAAGGAGAAAGTTCCCGGAGTCAATATAACAGCCGGCCAGGCAGCTTCAATTACAGTCACTACTTTACAAGTCATGGAAGACCGATTATGGACTTTGACCTCTTTACAATGGTTAAGTGGATACAGGAAATCGAACCAGATTTTGTGAGCATCGGTGCCGACAGCAAAGGGCACCATCTTCCGGAGCCGCCGGCTGAAAAGGTAGACAAGCTCATTGAGGAGCTGTCTAAAGTCACGGGCCAAAGATAACCTCAGGAGATTATTAAGGTGAAGACGCTGGAAGATGTAGAGAGGGTCCGCGAGATAGCTGATCGACTGGAGGAGCTGGGAGTACCCCGGAAGGATGTCGATAGAATACGCCGGCGTGCAAATGAAGCACAAAAGCGGATACGTGATGAAGCTCGATAGATGCCTACAATATCAAGAAAGTGCGCGATATGCGGCAAGCCCTTCCAAACTTCCTTTGCACGTATTTGGCTATGCTCCAAGTGCTGGCGCAAAATGCCTAAATGCGATAACTGTCGCATAGTAATGGCGTCTGAGTACGGGAGCCTGGTAGGCTTTGCCAGAAAAGTAGGGAAGTATAAAATATGCACAGCTTGCGACGAAGAAATCAGGAAGAGGGAGTGGCTGCGCAAAACCGAGTTCCAGTACTTGTTCCCCTCCGGACGGGTAAAGGTTCGCAACAGCCCACCGAATTATCCAGGTGGCTCAGTTAGTGGATGATCGGGATGCAGTTTTTCAATATGAGAAAGTGCACCTCTCACAAAGGATACCTTGTCCCACGCCGCACCTCGAGTGTAAGGAGTTCCTTCAATCTTTTTATCACAGTATGGGCACCGAACGCTAGGCCAACACTGGCCGGCGCCGCATATTTTCCAGTACCCCATAGATCCCATATGATCAGCTAAAAATGCAGCGAGTTCTTCGAGGGAATACCAGTATGGCGGGCAGTCGTAATCGATTGGCTTTACCTTAAAGGTATAGCATTGGTTCCTCTGGCCAGTAGCTCCTACAGTCAGAGTATAATCATATACCACTGCCTCTACAGGGTCCCACTTCGATGGGTATGCCTCAGCTACTCGGTCTGAAGAGCCAACATCTGCCATAGCTTTCTTGATTTCACAAGGGAACAGCCAAAATCCACCTTCTCCTCCAAACGGCGATGTTACATGCAAGTCGCCTCCTAGATGCTCATACTGGATACGTCCTTCAGTACCAGCCCTTACAATAAATGGGTTTACATCAGGGATTGTAACCTCGGTGCATATAGGATACCGTTTGTTTCCCCAGGGACAATAGTATGTCCCATGCACAGTCTGTTCAACCTGGAAGTGAGCCGACTTGTCTTGCGCCATAATCGTATAGTTACCTGGAAGTGTGGCTGGATATTCAAAGCGCATGATGGTTTCAGGTGCGTCAATGGCGCCCTTCAACAGCTGTCCGTCTATTAGTATTTCACCATCAATATGCCTCCCTTCAAATTCGGGCCACGGGTATTCGACGTAGACCTTAATTTCGACTGTTTCGCCTACATATGCCAGGGTAGGCTCTACTTTGATCACTCGTATTAAAACGTCTTCTGTCCACTGCGTCGGAGCTTCCGTAAGTGGATTCAACAGGATCTCTACCTTTGCGCTCTCATCCGCTATTATGATGGTAGTAGTCATTGTCTCGTAGTTGTCTGCTTCTACAACGAGGCAATGTTCGCCGAAGAGGTAATAGCCGGTACTGTATTCGCCGTTGATACCACTGGTGAATTCGAGTGCATCGTCTATGTAAACCCTAGCGCCACTGATTCTCCCACCTGTCAGAGAGTCCTTTATGTAGCCCCAGATCTTTCCGTAGCCCTCTCCCGGCGATGCTTCACCTCGTCTACTAAAGATAGCTGCAGCAATACCAGCTCCACCAAGGACCGCTGCGCCTGCGATGATTCTCTTTTTATCCTTTTCCATGTACCACCCCCTACTTCTTTTTTGTGTCTTTTGTGCGATAATGAGCTATGATGCAAATGGTGGCAACAACGCCTCCAAGGACGCCGAGCCCTTTCAAAAACAACCTTATTTCAGGGTCCATCTAATCCTCCTTTTTCCTACGAGCCTCGTAACAAATAAGGGCAACAATGAGACCCAAGAGCCCAAGCCCCTTTAATAATGCCTTTGTGTCCGGATCCATGTTACTCCTTGTCCCGATACAGCTCCTTTACATTGATGCAGCCAGCGCTAGGGGCACCATTCTGTTTCAGCTCTTTTATGTGTTCCTTGATTGCATTATTTACTTTATGGATATCAAGTCCACCAATCTCGAGCAGTATATCCAACTTCGCCTTGACTCCAACTAGCCCCTCGGTAGTGTTATTACATTTCTTGTATACATCATTAAGGGCTTTGGCCCCCACTCCTATTAAAGCTATTACCATTGCGAGCAGAACATAGGTTGGATCCATGGTACCTCCTTTAATTTCATTAGTTTAACCCTAATGCCTCCAGGACGTTGGAGATCTTGTTTATTATCGTGAATTGGTCGCTGCCGGCAAATAACACTCCAACAAGCCCATTTTGCATATTGAATACCAGGCTGCCGGAATCACCTGGCGAGGCTATTGCCGTTGTGATTATCTGGTCCTCAAATGCGGCGGTACCGCGGCTGCCGTAACTAACCCGGGTTACCCCCGCTGTATCCAGGACCGCGCCCTGGTTGACTTCACTGGTCGCTCCTGATTTCTGGATTACGTCAGCAATCTGAGCCTCGGCAAAACCAGCGGGTTGTCCTATGCCGAGTATCTCTTCCAGGAGGTCATTTTCATCGATCGGGAGACTGACAGCTATATCGACTCTATTGAGGAAATCGAGGACGGGAGACGGTATTCTATAGTGGCTCCTGAATACATGCTTGGCAAGGAGGTTCCCGAATTTGACAAAGCCATTTGCCCAAGGGCACTGGCCTCCATTACCTTCAAAGTTGATTAGGGGGCGTATGTATAGGTGACCTATTGTGTCAACTGGACTTCCTCCATATGCGCTTCCAGGTTGCCAGGTTTGATCTCCAATTTCGCCGTCATTGCAGTCGCCGAGTACGTGGGCGTTAGAGACGATATATAACCTCCCTTTTATCCTTAGAGGGCTGCCTGTTCCGGAGGTAACACTGGGATGGCTAACACTGACACCGCCTGGCATTGGCCGCCACTTGTCATGCCTGCTGCTCAGTGCGTCAATCTGTTTGGCTACCTGCACGTCGCTCTCGAGTCCTTCGATTATCTCGGGAACTATATCTTCTTTGCTGAGTGCACTCAGAGACACCTTCTTGGTTACATACACGACCATAGCTTCTCTGCCGACATCGACGCCGTTGACTTTCTTTCGCCCGGGGATAACTAGCACTACGTTTTTCTTTTTGATGATATCCGACTTTTTCATTTTTGCAGTCTCTTTAACTCCCTTCTATGTTCAATGTCCTTAAAGATCCACACAAGCGCCCCTGTCACTATCGACGCAAATACCTCGAGAGGAATTTTGTGTAGAGCGAAAAATACTACGAGTGCCACGGCGAACATGCCTGCGATTCCAAGTGCTACTTTCTCTTTCATCCGTGGCCCCATTACTTCGCACCTCTGCTCCGGAGCGCCCTTATCATGGGTGGGAGTATCAATACACCTCCGATTATTGCCCCTCCACCTATCAAGGCATATCTCAGATATTTCTCGAATGTCCCATCTTCATCGGGCAGCTTATAGTATCCTGTAATCACTTCTGGGTCTGGTCCACCGGCAATGGTGACTGTTTGAGTCGAGGGCGTAATGTAATCGTTGACAGGACCAAACCCGACACTGTGATTTCCAATGGCGAGATCTTCTATTGTTATGGGTGCCGCTCCTACTTTCTTCCCGTCGACATATACCTCCCCGGTGACAGGTGACGTGTAGACGATGAGGTTGCCGGTCGTTGGATCGGGTATGTCCTCGGGGCGGTACCAGATTGTGATTTCGATGGTCTGGTCCTTGGTAATGGTTGCGGTTACCGGAGCCGGGTCATGGAACCCGTCCTTCGGCTCACCGGCGAACTGGTGGTCGCCTATTGGTAAATTCTCCAGAGAGACACTTCCCCCGTCGGTTCTCCCTACAGAGTCGCCGTCGACGTATATACTAACTCCTGATATTCCCTTATGCGTTTCGGTGTGCTTGGCGGTGACCACTGCGTGGCCGGTCGGAGGCTTTACAGGGAAGAGGTATTGGCGATCGACCAGGGTGTAGATCACATAAGCTGCCAGAGCTATACCTATGAGTGTCCCGATTGCCTTTACAACTGCCCATATTACTGCTAAAACCACCGCGCTGTGATGCGCTTCTACAGGAGCGATTGAGTACTGCACTGTGATTCTGCGGGTTTCTACCTTCATGTAGTGCAGGACGAATTCCGGGTATTCCTCCTTTATCCGTAGAACTTCGTGAAGAAGGCTAAAGGTTGCGTCTATAGAAATATCCCTGTCGGAGGTCCATTGAGCCTCGACGATATCACCGGCCTCCATGGTGGTTGTGGTGTCATCCGTTTGGATCTCGTAGCCCTGAGATTGACAAGGGAAATGTTTGCCAAGTTCAACTAATCTAGCCATTATCCACCTCCACAATGAAAACGTAGATCACATCGTAAATGATGTCTCGAGTGATGGGTAAAGGCGATAAGTTGAGCTCCGCCGCGATGGTGTTTAACCCCATCCCGTAAGGGAAGCCATTGTAGCGGATGTCATAAGTCTTGCCGCCTCCTTCAAAAGGCGCCCACCAAAACTTGTGGCCAATCCTTTCCACCTTCCCGTTCTGGAATGAAGGGAAACCGAAATTAGCCCAATGGTCTACCGCATGAGTATCCTTTGGTATGCAGGCAATTCGTATTACACCATCACGCACGGGCAGGTTATTTTCAAAAAGGGCCCCATTGATGTAGATACCATCCAAGTATGAGGCAGCAAAGTGTCCTGCCTCTATCCGGTATTGAGCTTTCAAAGAGTATTGCTTCGTAATCATTTTTAATCTCCTTAAATCTTCATCGGCTTAATAAGTAGGGCATCAATAGTGCAATTTGCTGCAGCACAGGCCTCTAGTGCCCGGGCAAATGCCATATCGCCGGCACCAGCCAGCCGTGCCCTAACTCCAATCTCAGTGCAGAGGTAATCACCGATGACGATATTACCCCCGGCGTTGGTAGATTTAAGATAGGGAGTCCAGCCTAGTAATTGAACATAGCCCCAGCCGTTGTTTGCTATAGTCTCGGTAACCATGCCTAGTACGCTATCCTCACCATTGGCGGTTGGCACATCAAACTCATTACCGGCAGCAACAGCCTTATGCCTGGCAACATCCCCGGCGGCTCTCCCTGCGCCGCTGGTATTTTTGACATAGACAAATTTTGGATATAAGAGGTTAGCGGGCTCAAAGGCAAAGAGCTTTTCCTTCTCAATGGCTGACGTCGAGCGACAGATATTTGACCCACACGCGATGATAGCAATACCTGTGCCTAGATAAGCGCCAACGTCAGCTCCGGCGGGGAGTACTGCACCCAAATCAGTCCAAGTAACCCCATAGTCTACGGAGCGCCAGACATGGCTGACGGTATCCGCTGCGATGATAATTCCATCCAACATTGTCAAAACAGGAGCTCCGGCACCGCCAGTAATCACGCCGAGATCAGCCCAAGTAGCCCCATCGTCGATAGACCGCCAGATGTGTCGGTCAGCATCTGAGACAAGGGCGACGCCATTGCCTAAATAGGTTATGGCAAGAATTCGGTCGGTGGTGATAACACCCAGATCACCCCAGGTAGCTCCGTCATCTATGGAGCGCCAGATATGGTCATCATCATCAGCCAGGAGAGCGACGCCATTGCCCAAACATGCCATGGCGGTAATCCAGTCAGTGGTAATTGCACCGAGGTCTGCCCAAGTAGCCCCCCAATCTGTGGAGCGCCAAACATGATAATTACCATCCCCAAGAATGGCGATACCATTGCCCAGATAAGCCGCGCCCCATACCTCCCAGGCAGTGATAACACCCTGATCAGTCCAGGTGGCGCCACCGTCCGTGGAGCGCCAGATATGGTCATTACCATCCATCAGGATGACAATGCCATCGCCTAATGATAGGATAAAACAAACGTAATTATTAGGTCCTGGAATCATTGCACCCTGATTGACCCAGGTAAGACCATAATCAATGGACCGGTAGACATATCCATTACCATCTCCGATAATGACAACGCCTTTGCCTAAATAAGCCATGGCGTTGATGCTGGCGCCAGCCATTGCCCCGAGGTTGGTCCACCGGCGGCCATAATCGAAGTAATAGATATTGGGCAGCCCTCTGGTAAGGGCTCCAGTTGGTAAAGTCGGCGCACCGATGTTGGAGATAGGATAGCCCTGCCAGTCCTTGTTGGTGTCTACCACAAGCTCTGTCAGGGTTGGTGCTGGAAACTTAGGCATTACATTACCTCCGTGAAGTATTGGTAGGTCACATCTCTGTCCCCTCCGGCCGTCCTCTGTATTCTAATCCGCCAGCCCTGGCAAATCTTCTCCTCAAACCATACCATCGGGCTTACTGGGACACCGACATAGTTGGTGCGGGCATACTCTCTATAAGTGGCATCATCTTGATCCCGTATCTCTTCTATTACCAAAAAGGTATCGCCAGCTTGCATATTGTGAAGGGATAGGAACCCCGATACCTTAAAGGGAACTGCGCTCGCTATAGCGGCGCCGACTACTGCAAGAACATTAGTGGTGGCCTGAGTTCCATTCTGTGGCCGGGTGAGGTTGAGAATAGCGGCGACCTCTGGATGCAGTATGATCATAATATCGCCCACCGCTACAGCGGCGCTGAAGGCCCCAGCCGTAAAGTTACCGTCCGCGCTGGTGTAGACTGTGATTGTTTGCTGTTCACCCTGTGGAGCTGCTCCCCCACCTCCTGCATCCCAGAATACGAAAGCCCTCCAGCCTACAAATGCAGTATCCCCATGCCCGGTTAAAGCGGCGATGGTGAACTGATTGGCTCCCGGCACAGCAGTTACCACACCCACGAAGGCCAAGCCTGAACTGATACCTCCACCGGCGAGGAAATTTCTTATTGCCTCGAGACTATCAGTAGCGGGATCGAATGTCTCGTTGGCATCCATATTCATTATTCGGCCTAAAATGCCTATTAAATCCATTATCCTACCTCCAAAAGACGGACCAGCGTCCCATCGTCTATCAGCACTCCTATTCCCCGCTCGATAAGGGTATGGATGATCTCGTCGCTCCCGTAACTAACTCCATTACGGTTTTGGGCCACAGCTCTATAGTGATAAGGCACTCCTGGTGCCAGGTTGTAGAGGGTGTGGCTAAAGGTCATGCCAGAGGTGAAACCGCCCATCCAGGGAGTCTCGAATTCGTAATTGGTGGAGGCACCCCACTCAAATCTCACGTTACATACGAAACCCCCGTCATCTACTAACTGCCCGTTCATTGTTGCCTGAGACATCATGTCACCCCCGTAGCTGGGAGAGTCTGCACGGATGGCTTAGGGTAGACCGGTGGAGTTGGAGTTGGTGGCGTATAAGTGAAATAAAAACTATTTGAAGCTCCACCCAGGAAATTGGGTGCCCCGATACCCGCAAGGTGGCCAGCGAAGGCCGGAATTGCCGGATTGGTTACATCTATGGCAGTCAGTGAATTGTCACCTTGAGCTCCAACATAAACGTGGTTAACACAAGGCAGAACTCCCGTCGGCATATTCAGGAAATTAGGCGCCCCAGCACCTGCGATGTGGCCAACAAAGATAGGAGCGGCTGGGTTGGTTATATCGAAGATGCTCAGGGAGTTGTCAGCAATCGCTCCCACATAGGCATAATTGCCGAGGATCTTAACCGCAGTAGCTCCACCCAGGAAATTGGGCGCTCCAGCACCTGCGATATTGGACAGAAAGACCGGAGCTGCTGGGTTGGTTATATTGAAGATGCTCAGGGAGTTGTCATTGATTGCAGCCACGTAGGCGGTATTACCATCAATATTGACTTCTGCTGGCGTATCCAGGAAATTGGGCGCCCCAGCACCTGCGATATTGGACAGAAAGACCGGAGCTGCTGGGTTGGTTATATCAATGATGGTCAGCGAGTTATCAAGGTGTGTTGTCACATAGGCTTGATTGCCATTGATACGAACACAGTAGGGGCCACCCAGGAAATTGGGCGCCCCTATACCTGCGATATTGGCTACAAAGGCAGGAGCTGCCTTGTTGGTTATATCAATGATGGTCAGTGAATTGTCTGTAAATGCTGCCACATAAGCGTAATGGCCAATGACATGGAATCCAGTAGCTCCACCCAGGAAATTAGGCGCTCCAGCACCTGCGATATGCCCCACAAAGACTGGTGCTGTCGGATCAGCTATATCGATGATGGTAAGAGAGTTATCAGCAAAGGCTGTCACATATGCGTAGTGGGTGACGATTTGAACCAGGGTAGCTGCACCCAGGAAATTGGGTGGTCCAGCACCAGCAATGCTGCCAATGAAAGCTGGAGACGCCGGGTTGGTTGCATCTACAATGGTTAGAGCATTGTCATTAAACGCCGCGACTGCAAGATAAAAAGCCACTATTACTCCTTTAAGTCAAACCTAATATTTTTGCGGCATAAAACTCACATTCGATATTTCTCAAAGCTCCAGCCGTCTGCCTCATCGCTATTTCCACTCCATAAACGTCAGGTATAGATTTAATCTCTACAGAGGGGTGATTAGCTGGCTGGACATCGTCATAGCCAAGTTGGTCATGGTTAACCCATGCACCGCCGGAAACTATTCGCTTCCTTACCCGGATATCAATATGGTCGCCAGCCTGCATAGTAGAAAGGTTTATATGGGCCCCGCTAAATAAATAAGCGATATTGGAAGCTGAAAGCTCTGTATAGACCACCTGCCAGGCAGCCGTCATCGCTTTGATTCCTGATTGTGTTGAGCGTCTTAATGTGAGCAGTGGTGGTACTGACGTAGCGAAAGCCATTTATACACCTCCTCCCTTCCACTTCTCCACGGTGAGACAGGCAGTGCATCCAGCCGCATTAGCAGCAATATAAATCTGGTTGGCGTTTTGCACTTGGTAAGCAACAATCTCATTTGGCAGGAGAGGAAAGGATTGATTAACGTTAGAGCACTCCGCTAAGGATGCGCCAACTTGGAGTATTCCAGGGTTAAGGGTCCATGCTTTTATTATCAACGACATGCCACTGGGTACTCGAATGTCAGGCATCTGCAATCCGGTGGCAGGGGCTATGGCCACACGAATTGATGTTATGCTATCTGTGTTTGCGGGCCAACCCTGCACACTTATTGACAGGTCAGCCAGTCCTCGAGCTATTTTCTTGAGATCGCCCTCTATTGTATCGCTTGACTCAGCGAGAGCAACGAGGAGCTGCACAACTTCCTTGGGGAACGTAACTTCCCCAGGCGGAGCTGCACTCGCCTTCTTGCTATTTATAAAAGCCAGGGCTGCGGCGATAGCGGCGCCGAGACTGATAGCTCTGGCTCCTCTGTCTTCAGCCATGAGCTACCTCCTTTAGCCAACTACTATGACCTCTACTTGGACGTCGATAGATCCGCCTGCCAGCGCTACCGGATAGGCTGTGACATTAAGGAATGATTCAGCTTCAATAAGGTCAGTTTCAGGACCGTAAGAATCGTTTAATCCATTGAAACTGTCCAGCGCCGGCAGTAAGGCAGCAAATGCACCAGCAACACCGGTACCGATCATCACCTGTGTATTTCCAGCAGGGGCAGTGTTATAAAGGTTGACCCTGTGGATCTTCACTGATTTTGTTCCTATAAGCTGCCCAGCCAGAACAGGAATGGTAAAAACCACCGCAGCGTTGGCCGCACCGGCAACAATGAAGTTAACGATTGGTCCACGAACTATAATCCTATCTGCTACTAATAAACCCATGATAACCTCCTAATCTCCGATTGCCCGTCCGGATGCCCAGACGTGGGTGCAGGGCTGCTTCCCAGCTTTTAGATCCGCTACTAATGAGGGGTCAGCATATTTCCCTGTGCCCTCCAAGTTGACAGTGTGGAAGCGGTAGCCAATGGCTATTATGCGGACAGCACCAAGTGCAAAGGCGTGCCCGTTAACTGCTTCCATGGCGGGTTCATTGTTTTGCCACACGGCGATTTCGGTGGTGACCAAGTTTGGATCCCTGTTCACGATGTTCATATCTACAGGCACCTGCAGGTTGCGAAGCTGCCACTTGGCTAAACCAAACGGGTGAAAGAGCCGTATCTGAGCATCGTCAATTGGATACCAACGGAACAGTCCGAACTCACCATCGGCCATCTCGAGGTTTGCAACCATTGTTCGGGCACTAACTGTTCCTGCTGCCACCACTCCGATGTTAATACATTGGAACGGCGGTATTCCCTCGAGAAAATCGACCTTTCGATAGTACTCATTCTGCACATAATGGACGCAGACATTCTGACCTTGGAGCGCGAGAGGGTCGAACAGCCCTATTTGCGCTTTGAAAATATACAGATCAGGCATATTTACCTCCTATCTATTCTTGGAGATTATTTTATCGGTGTGACCAGGGTATCAGGGGACAATGTTATTAACCTGTCTCCCTTCTGGGAAAGTGCCTTGACTCCAGTGGGGGTGACTTTCCTCTTACTGTAGACTTTGCCCTGGTATTGAAAACGCTGCAAAGTATCAAGCGAGGAAATTGCGACCTTCGGGGTTCCCACCCCTGGTTGTGAACCGGTTGATTTCTTTGTCACTTCAACCTCCTTTTCTGTCTCTATCAGGAGACCGAATTGTCCCGGGGGGCATTGCCCCCCGGGTTTAACTAGGATTAGGCAATTAAGGAATTTGATGCCATCTTGTAGTAAGCACAGTAGTAGCTGGCTAGCTCGCCAACACCCATGTCGGCGGCAGCGAAGGTAATATTAATAGTCACTCCGGGGCTGGCCACAACACCGATATTGGTGGCAAAACCGAGTAGTGACGGCATCTGGACTGCCAGGGCTGGGGCAGCCAGCTTGGCCACCGCAGCATCAAGCGGTGAAACCACCATAGTACCCGCCGCTCCGGCAATGGTCTGCGCACCTGTATCCAGTCCTACCGCACCCACAAGTACAGTGGTAGTAGTAGCGGCGGCTACGAGGGTATCGTTGTATTCAACGAACGCCCTGATCCAAACTGGCCCGCCGGTGATGTTAAAGATGACCTGATTTGCCCCCTGGGCGTAGGTGGCGGGTATGCTGTGCGCCCAGAACAGCTGCTGCTGTGATATTTCTCTAACTAATGAAGCAAGACCCATAGCCTTTTCTCCTTTCCCCTTTTTGGGGTACTAGCCTAGACTAAGCTAGGTCCGGGAGAGGCCCCCATAAGACCTCTCCCTATCGACCTTTTATTTAGGCGATCGTATCGCCGGCTTTCTCGAACAGGAAATTGTGCAAATGCACCTGGGCAACTGCGCCGAGAGGAACAGCGTTGGTAAGCACCTGAGCTGAGAATATATCCTGCGGGTCAAACACCACAGGTTCCGAGAAAAAGGCGTCAAAAGCTAGCCTCGCTTCCTGCGTCTGCAGGTCGAAGGCGGCCTGGACATTGGTGCCTCTCAGGAACTGCAAGTAGGTTACTGGTATGGGTACCGTTGTCACGCATACCCCATATATTACCAGCAGCTTACCTACTAATAGCTGTGGTGCGGCGACAGCTTGGAAGCAGGAGTACCAGGTGTTAGCCAAAATCAGCGGGGCAGTCAACCCCTCGGCCGCAGCTGTAGGAACTACGAAATCGGTTCTTATGGCTGCTGGGCCGGTGGCCAGCTCGCGCTGGTCAATTGACCTCGGCCAATTGCCGGTCAGGATATACTTCCGTATGAGGGCGATGCGTTCCTCATACTTAGAAGTGGGAATACCCTCCAGTCCGGGGATATCAGCGTTAGGGCTGCCGACACTCTTCATCGCGCATCTCTCAATGCCGGCAGATATAGCCGCTAACTTGTATTCCTTCCTGTCGGTCAAGGACAGATCTTCGGTGTTGATTAAATAATTTCTCGAAGCCATCTCGCGTATACCTCCTTCAGACTTCTTTACGTTTCTAGCAATGCTAGAATGCGTGTGGACTCACCGACTCAAATTCATGCTGGTAGGACCTGCTGACCCCGGAGCCAAGATTACTGGAATCGTGCTGTAGCACCATCCTCTTTGCACTTACACTCCGAGATACAGGTGACTTCACCCTCATATAGAGGTTGCGAGCAGCCAGAGGCAGCGCAGCGATGCCCATGTTCTTTACGAAGTCTCCGCCATTACCTCTTATAAGACCAAGACCGCTGACGACATATGCAGCACCGGCTATTATGTAGCTGGCCATTTCGTTCCAATCGGGCTTAAGTTCGAGGGTAGCGATGTCAACCCCTGTGACCACGGCAGGAGCTACCACATCCGGAACAACTCTGATCATAGGACCTCCCTTTTTCCGGACAGAGACGCTCCCCCAAATGCAAAGGGACAGGGACGCCCCAGCATTGCACCGAGGTTGCGTCCCTGTCCTCTTAAATTCTTAACGTCCTCTATCGACCGGAGACTTTCTATCTCTCTCGCCTCAGAGAACTAACCGATATCACTAAAATTCAATCACAGAGCTCTTATTCTGTCAAGAGGTTCTCTGCGATTCTATCCAGACCCAATTCAGATAATTAGTAAGCCAGCTTGAATAACAAGCGGTCATCGGAATCATTTGAGTTTTCCCCTCTACAGCAAGGACTTCTGCGTCGTTGAAATAATGCACCGCCTCATAACGCTTCGCCATGGAGGCAGGAACCATGGGTGGCGCGGTGGGTGTGGTGGATTCCATAACGAATTCTTGTCCCTCGATATTTAAGGAAATCCAGGCATGGCCACCGGGCTTGCCATTATAGAGATTGCCCAGGGTGCAATATACCTGATCCGGTGGCAATTCGTTTCTAATCAGAGAGGCGAGAAGGAAGCTCTTGACCGCGCAGTTGCCTAGCTTGGTGTTGATGGTAGTTTCTGGCAATGACCAAAGGTCATTTTGCACTGATACTTTGTTCCCTATCCAGAGCCTTCCCCGGACAGACTCAACGTATTTGACCTGTGAAGCAACCCATCCCCAACAAGCTTTTATTCTGTCAACCGAGTTGCCAATGCCCTCTGTGAGAGAGTTGTATAGACTCTGAACCTCCAGGGAATCAGGAGTGATGAAGCCGGTAAGGCGTCGGGCCTCACCGAAGAAAGAGGCATTCATGGGCTGGTCATCAATCGGGATTAGTTTACCGTCGATTCGTATCATCAGTAATACTCCTGGCGTGTTGATCTAGCGAGGAGGATACCTGCACCTAGAGTGAAAAGGACACTGACTAATGTAGCTCCGGCTACATTTCGGAAAGGCACATCCTTAATGCCTGCAAATTCTTTTGCCAGGGCAAATCCAGCGAGACCTCCAGCTATACCACTGCCGATAACAAAAATCTGCTGCGCCACTGTCGACGCCACTCTTTCAGGTGCCGAAATTACCAGATTACTAACCAAGGCGCTCTCTAGCTTTTCTGGCCATCCATTCAGATCCACCCTGGCTGAGTGCCCAAATTGACGGACCGAATAAAATACCAACGCCAAGGCCAATAAGGAAAGTAAATACCGGAGTGGGGATAGTGACTCCCTCTTGTTCTATAGCCGTACTGATGGAGCCACAGTAGGCACATTTCACCTCTTCCCCTACATATGAAGGTGCCGGGATAGGATACCTGCATACTGGACAAGGAACACTCGCTGTTTTGACTGTAGACGTAGATACTGCAGTGGCAGACACCTTATTATTGGAGACGCGGTACTCCCCGGTTTCCTTAGCCCTCATTCTCGTGCCACACAAGGGGCAGGTTTGTGTGTTGCATGGGACATAAGCCTCGACTTCGACCTCTTTACTACAATTGGGGCAATAGCAAATGTGCGGACCGTGTTCGTGTGCCATCTTAACCTCCTAAAAACAAATTAGGGGCACGCGGCCCCTGTCCAAAGAAATTTAAGCACGGCGGGGAAAGATTGTCAAGGCATGCTAAAATATTACTAGACATAATTCTAAGTCCTGAAATGAGCCGTGGCTCCGCTTGCACAGGAATGACTTGAAGATTTCCTGTCTGTTGGATTGCTGAGGAATAACTGGAAGGCCGGCGAAATAGCATTATCCCGCCCAAAAGTAATGCCACTAGAATGATTCCAAGAGCACCTTCCCTGTTCATACGCCTCCGTGCTTGATTAAATTTAATCAAAGGGGTGGAGAGTTGTCAACCTTATGATTCCAATGCAGCTATACGGGCTTCATGCTGAGCAAGAATTTCCCTGATAGATAGGCTTCCCTCTCGAATGTAATCTGGCAACAGGGCATCTATCTTAGTGAGTGTTTCCTCGGAGGGGATACTGGCAAACTCAATAACTATGCTTTGTCCGGTTCCATTTCCACACACTATTTGAAGGCTTGTGAAGTTAATCCCCAGGCTATTTAACTGCTCAGCGCTAAATAGTTGTGCGTGCCATACGAATGTTGTATTCTCCGCTTGAGACTGATAGCTGCCCGATGGATAGGCAGCAATGCCACAACCAACACTTAACCCTAACAAAAGCACAACTAAAATTACATTCCTCATTTTTACCTCTCTTTTGTTTTTACTGAGTTTCACTAACCCCGGCCTTAAGCTCATCAATCTGCATTGTCAGCCACTCTCCAGCCTCGGGCCAGTTCAAGAACAGCGATGCCACGCCGGGGAAGTCTTTCTTAATGCCGGTGATAAATAACTCGGGGGTTATGAAATCCAGATCCCCAACTCTTTCTGCTAATACGCCTAGCTGGTTGCGTGTATCAGGTGCCATTTTGTCCCAGAGTGACTGGTTGCTTTGGACATACTGAGTAACCATGTCCGTGTCAACGTGCCACTGGTGAAATAGTTGATTGATAAACCCTTGGGCTATCTTGGGAGTCGTCTCCTTCAATAGCCCTGTTCCAAAGATATTGGCATATTTCCTCAGTATATCTAAATTCAAATTACCCACGCCCAAACCCCCTAGGCAATCCACCTGGCGTAGGTTGGGGCATGGCCACAGGCTGTCCGACTTGTTCCAGTTCCCCTTTTATATTATATACGGCAACTATGAATTGTCCGGAGGAAGTTAAATATGTAATCTGACGGCCATTCATGCTGGGTACTTCATTAACTTGTAGCCAGTGCCCCTTTTTTAACTGCTTGTTTATCCATTCAAGAAAGTCCTTTTTCGCTATTAGTCCCATTTATTCCTCCTCTGGCTGCGGTTCAGTTACAGGAACTCTTTCAATTTTAAATTGTCTATTGCACCCCACACATTGCGCCGCGACGGTTGTGGGGCCAATGCCTATCGGAGAATGGCAGAAGGGGCAGTCGATGGTACCACTGTCGCCCACGCCAGCCGTAATTTTGAGTTCTTGTTGCCCTCCCTGATTAGCCAATCCTGGCTGATTAGCCAATCCCTGGGCCAGGGCCGCCCCAAGCATTTGCGGGGCAGTAAAGAGAGCATCATCCCTCTTAGCTTGCTGCTGCAGCTTGGCCTTCTCTATTTCCCGGCCGTCTTTCAGCTTTATCATCTCCAGGTCCCACTTCCTTTCACTTTCCTTCAACTGTAACTGGAATTCCCTATCCCTCTGTGCGCTCTCCGCATTTATCTTAGCAATCTCCAGTGCTATCTGAGGATTTTCTGATTGTGGGCGGGCGGTGCCCGGTCTTTCAAACCCCATCTTTTGAGCTAGATCCTCGGCGAAGTTGAAGTACTCCGTAAATTGCTCGCTTAGTGGCTTTTGTGACCCTTTCAACTCCTCAAGTTTATCAAGCAGGATCTTATTTTGCTGCTCTCTGAGCAAGCTCTCAGCCTCTTTCCGTGCCCGCTCTGCCTCTTCAGCTTGTTTCCTGGCCTCATCCGCTTCCCTCTCGGTGCGCTCACGCTGCTCCTGTTCTAGCTGCCGTGCCCGTTCTACGGCAGCCGCCCTCTCCTCCGCCATGCGCTGCGTCTGTTCCTTCTGCATCTCCACAACGCTAGGTGGGTTTTTAACCTTATCTACTGCCGTGTGATACCTGTCCTGCGCCTCGACAGCTTTGGTCTTCGCCTCATATTCTTCAGCTGCGCTCTCAGGCGACTCAGACTCGGCCTGATTCCCCGTCAGGCTCCTTCCCAACTTCTGCAGAAACTCCTGCCCCTTGACTGGCTTCTTCTCCTGTGCCATTTCCGCCCTCCTTTATTAAATAGTCAAACGCCATTATATCCAAGCCCAGGATTTTTCTAAGGACCTGGACGCAATCGCAGATAAACTCACCTACCGTCCCTTCATAGCCGAATTGCTGTTTTGCGCCTTCATAGGTGGTGAGTATCAGAAATGCGCCATACTGGTTTATTCTCCAGTCCGCTGGTTCAATAAGGATTGTCCCAATCTCGATTGTCTCGAGGGTGCGTGGTTTGTATCTTTGGGTTTCCAGTGCGGAGCTCCCTGGCCTCGGGGTTTCCTGGGTTTCCTTGATTTCCTTTGCCTTTGCCTTCTCTTCTGCCTTGAGAGCGGTTCGCACCTTCGATATGGCAGCCTTGCCATGCCCGGCTGCCATGATTTCCTTTTGTGGTTTTCCTTCGCGAAGCATGGCGGCGATCTCTTGTTGCTTCGGTGTCCACATGATGTTGCTCATGAATTCCGCCCTGTTCTGGTGGGAACAGTTCCCACCCCTTTTTCACCTATTTATTGAGGTGTTCGAACCAGGTTTCCATTATAAAATGGGGTGTGGGAACTGTCAAGGGTCTTGACTTATCCCCCAGCGGTAATTAAACTAAAATCATGGAACTGCAGACAGTGGCCACCCTCATCCGGGAGGGAACCAAGCTGCTATCGCACTTTCTTCAATCCTACGCTGGGCGGCTCCCCCAGACTGTCGCCAAGCCTGTAGCAGAAAGGGCAGAGCCTCGAGGAGAGTGGGAATCCAAAGGTCCGACCACCGATGAGACGATTCGCTACCAAAAGAAGGAAATCGTCAAGCAACTGGTACTTCTTGAAGGTCACTTGCAGCAGAGTTGTAAGATCGAGGGCAAAGCCTGCGACTGCTGCACCAAGCATCCCATCACCATAGAGGGCCTGGCAGAAGAGGCTGCCGGCATGACTTCTGACCCGATTTTCAAGGAAGTAGCTGAATGGGCTAAGTCAATAGGACCGATAACTACCCAGGAGGCCTCTGCCTCCGGTGAATATGATGAAAAATACCCGGAGCTAGCGATAAAAGCACGTAATTTTCGCAAAGCTCTAATGCCTACTGAAAAGGAGGTGTAGATGGCGTCTAAAGAGAGCACTCCCCGATGTCTTCCTGACACCCGGGAGCAAGTGGCTCAAACCACCCAACCATTCATGGGAAAGTTGGCGGATGCCTTCCGTCAACGCATAGCTCTGGTTAAAGGGAAGCGGTAATGCCCAGATATGCGCCAGCTATTGAGGACCGTCCCTACCCATGGCCTATTTTCATCCGGGAGGGTGAGTACGATAGAATCTGGAAACCTGCCGGATGGCGGCTTATTGTTATCGGCCCTACTGCCACCTGGCGGGAGGAATGGGGGATGTGGGAAGCCATCCGGGATATCGTCCAGAACTGTCTTGATGAATCAGAAGGATACTCTTTTGGGTATGACGCCGACGGGTTGTGGATTGCTGATAAAGGGAAAGGAGTAGCCGTAGCTGACTTCTTGCTGGGACCACCCAAGCTCAAGCCGGATTGGGCTCGAGGTAAATTTGGCGAAGGGATGAAGATAGCATCCCTGGCACTTCTGCGCCAGGGATACCCAGTCTATGTGGAAACCGTCAAGAGAGAGCTGTGGATGGTTTTCGTGGAGCAAGAGGTAAACGGCCGGGTGAAATCGCTTGCTGCCCTTTGGAAGCCTAATGGTACTCAAGCAGGGACGAGGTTTCATATCCTCGGCTACAACGGCTCTGCCTATGACCGCAACTTCGCTGTGAACTTGCCTCGCTCTCTTATCCTGGCTGAAGTGCCGAGTCCAATAACCAGACCCAAACAGAGATACAACCAGCTCATCAGGGCCGAGGGACCGGCACTGGCAATCGGTGGTGGTGGCGGTGTCATCTATTGCCGGGATATCTACCTCCAGGATATTAGTAGCCCCTTCTCTTATAACCTCTGGGGTTTTGAACTCGCTCCAGACCGGCACGGTCCAGTGAATGAAGGGGATATGTGGATAGACGCAGGGCGATTATGGGCCAGCGTTACAAAGGTGCCATTGTTAGCGGAGTTTCTAGGATTAGTAACTGAACCGCCGATTATGAGGACGGCTGAAACCCTCCATATAAACATGCGCTATATGGGCAAGAATCCAACCAAAAACAGGTTTTATGCTGACATAATGGAAGACAACACCAGGCTCTGGCAGCAGGCCTGGGATAGGGTGGTAGGTAAGGACGCTGTCCTCCGCCAGGATGATCGCCTGGACAGCATGGTAACGCATCTTGGATATCGAGCGGTGTCCGTTCAGTGGGGAGTAAGGGAAGCATTAGGCATGGTTATCAAGACTGATAAAGAGCTGGTAGGTGAAATGACAGCCAGGCTCAGCGGAGCCGAGGTAATACCTGATAGGCAATTGATACCACAGCAACTCGCCAACCTCGAGTTGGCGAGGGCTATTGCAAAAGACTTTGCCGTTGGTTTAGTCAGCGCAGCAATTATTCCACCTGCGTCAGACATGATAGGGAGAACCGCCGGCATTTATGAGTTTGGAACTGCCATAATTAAAATTCACGCAGAAATGCTGCATAAGGCTGGTGATACTGTCGGGGTGATGGTGCATGAGCTCGGACACCATACTGCTTACATGCGCACCAACAGTAAGGAAGCAGCTGGCGATCTTACTCCTGAACATGCGAAGTCCATGGAGTATGTGTCAGGGCGGATATTCTTCAAATTGTCGCAAGGTAAATATGATGAGTACCTCAAAAGAGTTGTTTGGTGAGTTTGAAGCCACTCACAGCCTGGAAGAAATCAAGCAGATGGCCAGGGAGAGAGGTATTTCTCCCACCGGTTCCAAGCGTGAGATAATAGCCCTACTTTTGGCAGAGCCAGTTCCTCAAACCATCCCTGGAGACGACCTGCTGCAATACTACAAAGTGCCGCCGAGCGCATTTTAAGGAGGTTTATATGGAGTACAAGGTGCCACCTTCGGAAGACTTTGGCTCAGTCCCTTATATCCCGATATCACCTGAGGAGAGAAAGCGCCGGGTCGCCGATCTCAACCAGAGGGTAAAGGATAATGTGCAGCGGATCCAGAACAGTGCCGAGTTCCGCAATTTCCTGATTGCCATGTCTCGCTTCCACAATTACTCATGGAATAATCAAATGCTCATCTGGCTCCAGCAAGCTGATGCTACCCATGTCGCCGGCTATAATACATGGCGGGATCTCGGGCGGTTTGTAAAGAAGGGAGCGCAGGGAATAGCAATCCTGGCTCCTCTCGGTCCAACCGCAGCAATAACATGGACGCGAGTAACCGATAACGCCATATACTCAATCAGGCGGAGCGATAAGGGATGGGCTATTTATGATGACAACGACAACCTGGTTTATGATGGCTTCCGTTCCTATGCCGAGGCAGGCCGCAAGCTAAAAGAGATGGGATTTGTGGAACACAGGGAAATGTTGGGTACCCATAACTTCAAGGTCGTGCATGTCTTTGATATCTCTCAGACAGAGGGCGAGGAACTTCCCCAATTTGACGTGCCGACTCTTACCGGTGAGGCCAACCAGGAGCTTTTTGAAGATCTGCTCCAACTCACAAAAGAGCAGAATATCGATGTCAGTTTTGAGCCTAAGCCAAAGCAGAACCCCGGAATAAAGGGCTCCTATATGCCTCCTAATCAAATTTGGGTGCGGCCCGAAGAAGAGCCGGCGCAGCAGCTCAAAACTCTTTTACATGAGCTTTCCCATCACTACTCGGAATCCGTTTTCTCAATACCAAGAGCCGATGCCGAAACCATTGCCGAGAGTTCAGCCTATATTGTTGGCGCCCACTACGGCTTTGATACCGGGGTGAGGTCATTTCCTTACGTGGCTTTGTGGGCCAAAGATGAAAAGACGCTGAACGCCAATATGCGATCGGTGCAGGAAGTAGCGGAGAAAATAATCGACCAACTCGAGGAGCGTAAGACCAGATTGCTATAAGAAGGTTACAGTGGAAGATATTTTAAGGTCAAAATATGCCACAGAATCGGTAAGGAAAGAGCTGCTGCATCAGGTGCAGGATAGTATAAAAGAGGAAGAGGCAGCAATCGACGTTTACCGTCGCAGAGCTGATTATTGCCGTAGAGGTTATCCTAAAATAGCCGAAATCTACGACCATATCCGCAAAGAAGAAGAACATCATCGAGAAGAGTTTCTCGCTTTGGCTAAAAAGATACGTCAATTTGAAACACCCATGCGGCGGTGGCCATGGCAACGACGGAAGTGACTAAACAAAACACCAACCATGCCGAAAGCGATTTCGGCCTTGACATGGGAGAATATATTATTCCCGCCAGGGAGCTGCGCTGCCCCGGGTGCAAAAGATTTTTAGGATATGTGGCTATTGCCTGGGGGGCAGTTAGAATTAAGTGTCCGAATTGTAAAGAGTGGACCACTCTCGATGTGAGCCCAAAGAAGTAGCCCTTGACATCTCTCATCACCCCCTCTAAAATAAAATTGGTCGATAAGAGCAAGAGACCATTTGAAGGTCAGGAAGCTCAGGTACCCGCCGGAGGATTAAATGATCATCAAAGGTATCACCGGCATCTTCGTCGGCCCCAAGCGTCGCCCCAGGTCATACCGTGCCGTGGACGCTCCTTATTCAGTGGGAGGCAACGCAGGGTTCTACATTGCTTCCCGCCCCAGGCCGTACCCTAGAACAGCACAGCAACGGAAGGTTGCCACTGTCGCCCGGGAGTGCGGCATCCATAAGGGTATGGATAAGCGCAACCTTATGACCGCCATGACCGACTGCGTAGGTCCGAAAATGGCCCGGTAAAGACGGAGGGGGGGGTTTTGCCCCCCCTTTCTAAATAAACATGCGGCAAGAACTTCGGCGGCGACTTCATGAAGTCGACCCTGATCTCAAAATAGTCTCAGGTAGGAAACGCACTACCAAGGAGATATCCATGAAAGCAGTACCCAGAGTATTAACATCAGAGGAAGTAAAGCAGTGGGGTTTGCCCGAAATGATACCCATTTTCCCACCGGCCGAAATTCTGACTATTGAGGGTATGTGGTCAAAGTATGACCTGCAGCAAATGGCCAGAGATTACTTCCTTAGTCCCGTAGGTGACAAGGCTTTATTAGTCGAGAAGTTAATCTATGTCGGTGCCCTGGATGAAAATGGAGTGGCCACGGGCATGCCCATGGAGCCGGCAGCAGTGCCTTATGTAATAGGTGGACCCAAGCAGTTTTGTTGCAGACGTTGTGGCGCCTGTGCTCCGGAGGAACTTCTTAAAGAAGGCCGTTTCTTCGATAGAATGGCCTGGCTCCGCCGGCATTATCAAGAGAAGCATCCTGGAGTGTGGGGGAAGGGGTACGCCCCAGCCGTTGAACGACACAAGATATGGTATATGGGGGAATGGTGGGAACATGAATATAGCTCCGCTGATGCAGTAGTTTATCGCTCTAAGGACCGCAAGAAAAGACTCTATGTTTGGAGTGGTGGGGGCAAGGAGGTTAAGCCAGCACCGGAGGGGATACCTCAGACCACCCCAAAGGTTGATCTTCGCAAAGATTATGATGAGATGGCGAAGGTAGAGAGAGGCACACTTTATAGAAAAGGAAACACCATTCAGGTTTGGTGGGATGAGTGGGGTCCAGAAACTTGGAGCGATGTTGTAGATGTGAAGACAGCTTTTAATGAGATGCAAGAACGATGGGCAGAAGTTCAATCCACTCGAGAAAAGAGAATGAGAGAGAAGGAGAATCCACTTTGAGCGATAAGCGCATCGTTTTCTACACCGCTAAGAATGGCAGCTGCACGCCCTGTGAGGAAATCACCAGGCTCATTGAGGAGGGGAAATTTGTCAGCCCCGATGGTGAAGTGGATCTGATAGATATTACGACTGACGAAGGTTTCAAGAAGTTCTCTGACCATATCCTGTCAAAACAGGACGGGGGAGTCCCCAGCGCTTATGTGGATGGTAAAAAGTGTCAAATAATGGTGGAGGATGAGGTGGTTCACTTTGAGTGCCCGGGTATTGAACCTAGTAACGCCCTTCCTTCAACTCCTGCTGAGAAATCATCCCCTTCTGAAAAAGACGCTTCACATGACGCCTCTCAGCCTGATCCTCTAACCGAGCTTCCTTCGCCGCAAGCATAGCCCGGTTGCATTGAGGACACTTGCCATCGATTAAGCGTAGTGTTTCATTCCCACATGAAGGGCAGCTCGGGCCCGCGGCTCTTTCCCATTCCTCATCGCTATTTTTGCTCACCCTCTGACTTCCCGAACGTATCCTTCAGGGCCTTTGCGTCGGCGGCTATCTGTGCAACACCTTTCTTGACAGTCTCAACCAGCTTGTCCGCGTCCTCCATTAACTTGATCACTTTCTGCGTCACTTTCATGGCACCCTCCTTTAGTCAATTATACACCTTTACAGTGTTGTAAAAAGGGAAAGCCACCCGAAGGCGGAATTATATACTTGACAAACCAAAACATTAAAGCTACATTTCTTAGGTACTTGACAAATTATGCCAATTTGATGCGTATACTTGACGAGCATAGCGTTCTGTTCGTAATAGCGGGTAGGACAAGCGGTTAAGTTGCCAGTCCCATACGCTGGAGGACTGGGTTCGACTCCCAGACCCGCCAGTATATTACCAATAATCATATACTGATAATCATATTAACGCCTTTTTACGGAAACGGGTAAATTTTATTTGAAAAAGGGCTTGACAGGGAGGTTTTAGCTATGATATTCTTAGGAGAATAGATGAAAACCACTGGGCGGGTACCCTAAAAGGGTGCACTCTCTTTGAGAGTGGCCCGGAAGAATAGATAAAGGAGGTGAACGATGGTAAAAAAAGATACTGCAGAAGAATTTTGGGCTGATTATACCCTCAAAATGCTTCTGGAGGGAATAACTCCATTTCTACAAAACAACCCAAAAAATATGCGGGCAAAGCAACCAGGAATTAAAGGAGTAGAAACATATACTCCAGAGACGGATGCGGAGAAAGCTGCCTATCGCCGTGATGATAAGAGTTTAGGCTTCCCAGCCTGTGCAGTGAGAAAATGTTTGATAGGCGGCGCTACCGGGTTAAAGATTGGCAACAGGTATGCCTCAACGGTCCTGCCTGAAATTATTGGGCACTTTCCACCGCTTGAAGGTGATGAACTTTTTCCCTTTGAGACTATGGGTGAGGAATCCATCCATGATTATGAGATAGATACCCGGCGGGGGATCAGGGGGCGTCAGGGAGTCCTTATTAGCAGACCAAAGATTTGGCCCTGGCGGTTGCGTTGCACTTTGAAACTAACAGTGCCCACCGGCACTGACGTGGAGCTTTTACAAAGTGACTTGATGCGAGTAGCTAATAAAGCAGGGCAATATCCTGGTTTGGGCGATGGACGTCCCGAGAAGATCAAGGGGAAGGGGCTCTGGTTCGGTAAATTCAGGGTCATTGAACTTACAATAGAATGGCTAGGCGCGGTCGGGCGTGGGTCGGCACGGTGAGGCGAGGCCAGGCGAGGCCGGGCGAGGTGGGGTACGGCAGGGCTTAGCAAGGCGCGGCAAGGATAAGAAAGGAGGCATATATGAAGCAAGTGGTGACAACAATAAAAGCGTCAAAAGTTGTACTGGACTATGACTTGTATCCTAGACATGAGGTACAGTCCTACAATGTTAATCTCTTGGTTGAGGCATTAAACTCAGGTGCCGTTTTGCCCCCTATCATCATTGATAAAAAGAGCAAGCGAGTGATTGATGGTTTCCACCGGGTAAAAGCCTATCAGAAGAAGTATGGACCAGATGCCGAGATCTCCTGTATCCGCAAAGAATATGCGGACGAGAATGAGATGTTTGCGGAAGCTATTGACGCTAACAGCAAGCATGGCAGGAATTTATCATCGTATGATAGGGCTAGATGTCTGGCTCGATCTGAAGAACTCAAGATGGACATTACGGTTGTTGCCAGGGCACTCAATATGACTGTTGGAACCCTGGGCAGGCTTAAAACAGATCGCTTTGGATACTTTCAATCAAAACCGGTAGTGCTCAAGCGAACCACCGCCCACTTAGCCGGCGGGGAGCTAACCAAGGAGCAGGTTGACTATAATGAGCAGGCTGGCGGTATGCCAGCAACCTTCTTCATCAACCAACTGACCGCTATGCTCGAGTCAGAATCAGTGGATTGGGATGATGAGAAAGTATCTAAGGGTTTTAAGCGATTATATGAATTACTGGACAAGGCATTATCAGTTAAGGTTTGATTTGACCAGGGCCCGGCCAGGCACGGTCTGCTAGGGCGAGGCGCGGTTTGGCAAGGCATGGCGCGGCAAGGATAAAATTAGATGATAAACGTTCTGTGGAGAATAGCTGAAAATGCAACCGGACGGAGAGAATTTCGAGGGCACGATGATCTTGGAGTGCCCGAAGTGCCACCTCAAATGGATGGAGAGGACACAGCTTCCGATGTCGATTGAAGCCTTCATTGCCATTGATAATTACCCCATAGGCATAAAAACGATATTCTAGAGAATGAATAGGAGGCAAAATATGGGACTGAAAGATTGGAACCCAATCAAAGCAATGGGCATAGGAGAAAAGAAACCCCTTAGACGTGCAACCGGAATAGAGATCAGCATGGCTATGTCGCTTGCTTTAGAAGATTTTATCTTTTCTCCTTACGATTCTGATGAAGCACCTATACGTGATATGAAGCTGAAACTACGCGAATTATTTCTGAGGCGTCTCAACGTGAGACTGCAATGTCATGGAGAGATAGCTATGTTTGATAAAGAGCATGGGCTTGTTATCATGACATAGTCATTCTTAAGAATAGATAAATGAAACATACAGAGAATGGCGAAAGGAGGTAAAGGTGACTGTAGAAACAAAGTTTTATTGGGATGAGTGTGGGAGGGAAACTACCCATGGAGTGTCTCTCGCTGTGATGGCTGTAGAGGGGCTACATGAGATGCCATCGGCATTTGATTTAGAGAAATTCAACAAGATCCCCTGGCATGGGAAAGATGTTTACAATTAGGGCAGATTGAGGGGCTTAGTGAATTGCAAGAAGCTATTCGTGATGAAAATACAT
>Ga0307430_1000406_pt1 | contig 37836 bp, 35 predicted proteins | sample SalMarWE160130MG_FD_202159 | JGI IMG/M metagenome (GOLD analysis project Ga0307430, IMG submission 202159) | Salt marsh sediment microbial communities from the Plum Island Ecosystem LTER, Massachusetts, United States - WE1603-130 | ecosystem: Environmental > Aquatic > Marine > Intertidal zone >...
GCGCCTTCGACTATGTGGACAAGCCGTTTCCGTTGCCCGAGCTCAAGGGCATCGTGATGCGTGCTTTCGGCGTCGGAAGCCCGGACGCGCCGCCGCCGCCCCAGCTGCCTGGGGAGCATCAAGGAGGAGGAGCGTGCACACAATGACTGAACTGGCCGGGGTCCTCGACGACATCGTGGCTGGCGCTGGCATGCGGTTCGCCTGCATCGTGTCGGGCGACGGGTTCCTGGTCGAGAATTCGAGTGGGGCCGAGGAGGGCGACGAGCTGGCGAGCGCCACGATCACCTCGATCCTGCACGCGGTGCAGGCCGCCGGCAAGGCGCTCGAGTTCGGCCAGCCGGGCCAGCTGATGATCCAGTATGCGAGCGGGTGGTTGCTGGTCACCAGGCTCAGCGAGGAATGCCTGCTGGTGACCGCCGTCAACAACGAGGCGAACCTCGGCTGGGTGCGCCACGCGATTCGCAAGCATCAGGGCAAAATCACGGACGCGCTCTAGCCCGCCGCGGCCGGGGGGTCCGGTCGGGCGCCTGTTCCAAAGGAACAGCTTAGGCGACGCAGATGCGTCGCACGAGCGTCGGGTGAAGGGACAGTCATGTCGGCAATCAACTATGCCTCCAAAGAGATCTACTTCAAGATCGTCTACTATGGCCCGGGCATGGGGGGCAAGACGACCAACCTGCAGTACGTGCACCAGTCGATCCCGCAGGACAACAAGGGCAACCTGGTGAGCCTCGCCACCGACCAGGACCGGACGCTGTTCTTCGACTTCCTGCCGGTCGAGGCGATCCAGATCCACGGCTTCACCACGAAGTTCCAGCTCTACACCGTGCCCGGGCAGGTGCACTACAACGCCACGCGCAAGCTGGTGCTGCGCGGCGTCGACGGGATCGTTTTCGTGGCCGACTCGCAGTGGGACAAGATGAAAGAGAACGTCGAGAGCTTCCGCAACCTCGAGGAGAACCTGGCCGAGTACGACTACTCGCTCGACGAGATCCCCCACGTGCTCCAGTACAACAAGCGCGACCTGAGCGCGATTGCACCCGTCGAGTACATGGAGTTCCTGCTCAACCGGCGCCCGACGCGGGTGTCGTTATTCGAGTCGATCGCCACCGAGGGCACCGGGGTGTTCGACACGCTCAATCGGATCTCGAAACTTGTGCTGCTCAAGCTCAACGAGGAAATGGAGGCGCGGCCGCGTGCCTGACGGCGCCCGGCGCGGGCCGACACGGGCACAGCGAGAGGGAGACTGACAGGTGGCCGGCTGTAATTGGGTCCTGTTCGAAGAAGACATCGAGCGGCTCAACGCGACGCTCGACGTGTTTCTCAACGAAACAGACGCCCAGTGCGTGCTCGTCATCGACAAGGGCGGCCATCTGATCGCTGTGCGCGGGCTGACCGACTCGATGGACACCGCCTCGCTCTCGGCGCTCGCGGCCGGCGCGTTTGCCTCGACGCGCGAGATCGCCCGCCTCATCGGCGAGCCCGAGTTCAGCGTCCTGTTCCACCAGGGCCGCCGCGAGCATATCCACGTCTCGCTCATCGACGGCGACACGCTGCTCATGGCGATCTTCGACGATCAGACCACCATCGGCATCATCCGCCTGTACGCCAAGGACACCGAAGAGGAGATCGCGCGCCTGTTCGTCGAGGTCAAGCGCCAGCGCCAGCGAGGCGCCACGGTGCTCAAGGAGCTGGGCGGCGCCAGGGTCGACGCGCCGTTCCGGCCGGCCTAACCGCAGCGCGCGGCCAGACCGATGGGTCTTGTCGGCAACCTGAGCGACCTGAACGTCGCCAACATCATCGAGCTCAACTGCGTCGAGAAGCACTCGGCGCAGCTCACGGTCAAGACGCGCTCGGGCGACGCGATGGTGTTTTTCGACAACGGCGAGATCGTGCACGCGCGCTGGGGCGAGCTCAAAGGCACCGAGGCCCTCTACCACGTCCTGCGCCTGAGCGAGGGCGACTTCCACGTCGCCCCCACGACGGTGCCGCCCGAGCGGACGATCTTCGAGTCGTGGAAGGGGCTGGTGCTCGACGGCATGCGCGCCTTCGACGAGACGCGCCGCCTCCAGGGCGACATCGCCCAGAGCCTCGCCGACGAGCTCAAGGGCCTGCCGGGCGTCTCGCGCTTGCTCGTGGTTTCCAAGGACGGCATCGTCGTGCACGACCAGGGCGGCACGCCGACCGAGCGCGCCTACGCGCTCAGCGCGTTGCTGACGGCCCAGGGCTCGGCGCTCAGCGACACGCTCCACTTCGGCCCGCTCAACTACGCCGCCTACCTGCGGGGGCGCGAGAAGGAGTTCGTGTTCAACTGCGACCAGTTCCTCGTGATGCTGGCCGTGCCGCGGTCGGCCGACATCCGGCCCACGAGCGCACTGATCGAGACGATTCGGGCCAAGCTCAAGGCGAGCGAGAACGAGCTCGTGCCGCGCGAGGAAGCCGACGAGGACGCGCCGCGATGAGTGCGCCACTTGCCAAGCTGTTGACGCCGTCGGCCAAGGCGTTGGCCGAGGCACTCGACCCGATCGGCGCCGTGCCCGGGGTGACCGACTACCTGTTCGTCGACGCCCGGGGCGTGCCGGTGACGCGCACGTCGCACTACGGCTACGACGACGAGCGCCTGGCCCTGGCCACCGAGGCGCTCCGGCGCAGCGGCATCGTGCTGCGCGCCTACCTCGGGGCCGACGCGCCCGAGAGCGAGCCGCTCGCGCTGCGGTTCAGCAACGGCTGGGTCCTGGCGTGGCGGCTCGGGGGCGCCACGCTCGTGGTGTTCGGACGAGAAGGGCTCGATCTGCCCACGATCCGGATGCGCGTGAGCATCCTGCACCGGGAGGTGGCTGACAGCCGGCGGCTCCGGCGCTTCCTGGCGAACGGCCCCGACAGCGGACCCGACTGGGTGCGCGCGACCGCGCAGTCCGATGAGGAACGATGCTGGATCGACACGATCTCCGGAGGGCGCACCGATGGATGAGGGGCGAGTCATCGACGTGATCCGCGCCGAGTACGTGCGCGCCGTGGGGCCGATGGGCCACGTGCTCATCGACGAGGTGCTCGCCGATCTGGCCCTGAGGAGCGAGCAGATCCCGCGCGAGAAGCTGCCCGAGCTCATCGAGAAGCTCGGCTGGGAGATCCACAGCGAGCGCCGCCGCGTCGCGTTCCAGAAAGCAACACTCGAACACCTGCAGAGCATCCGGTAGAAGCGATGAGCGCCACAGCGCCCGAACACCACGAAGCGCCCGCCACGCTACGCTGGAAGCTGTTCGGCGCCGTCGCCGTGGTCGTGGTCGGGGTGGCGGCCCTCTCGCTGCTGCTCGCGCGCGACGCCGTGCGGCGCTTCGTCCGGCTCGACGAGATCGAGCGGCTGCGCGAAGGCCCCGTCGTCGAGCTCAAGCAGCGCTGCCTCGACTACCTGACCGACCGCGACCGCTACAGCGTCGAGAAGCTCATGGCGTCGCTGGTGGCCAAGCACGATCAGCTCGCCTACATCTGCTTCGTTGACCCCGACCTTGTCGGCCCCGACCTGGCCGGCCGCGACCTCGAGGGGACCGGGCTGCTGTCGAGCATGGCGACGCCGCCTGGCGAGCTGCTCGCCCTGGCCCAGGACGCGGCGCCGGTGCCGGCCGAGGGGCGGGCGCGGCGCGTCGGGCGCGAGCGGGTCGTCGACGTGACCGACACGACGGCCACCAAGCCCGCCTACACACTGCACCTGGGGCTTCGCACAGCGGCCATCGATGGGCGGATGCGCAGCCTATTCACCAAGATGACGCTGATCGCGGCCGTGATCGCCGGCGGCGGTCTGGCCGTCGCGTTCGGCCTCATCGTCCTGGTCACCAGCCCGCTGCAGACGCTCGCGACCGACGCCTCGCGGCTGAGCCTTGGCGACATGCGCGTCACGTTCAACCCGCGCGGTCGCGGCGAGCTGGGCTGGCTGGCCGACGCGCTCGACCGGCTCAAGGAGAGCGTGCTGTGCGCGCTCAAGCGCAGTGGGCCGAGGCCGCCCAGCCCGATGCGCGGCGCCCGCGTGAGCGAGACCCCTGTGGGGGACGACCCCGTGCGGGCCGGCAAAAAGTAGCTTGACAGCCGGAAGCGCCGGTGCCTAGCTTTACGTCTTCGGACGCTCCGGCGTCTTCGGGCGCTCCGGCGCTCGCGTGCAGCACGAACACCCAGCCGGGAGGCACGCCCATGCCCAGGTCCCTGCGAGCCACCAGTTCCGGAGCCATCGACTTCGGCTCGTTCCTTACGACAAATGCCGCCACCGGCGAGATCCGCACCAAGCATGATGCGCGCGTCGTGGTCCTGACGGCCGAGAGCTTCCTGGCGCTGGCGGACGCTGTGCGCGACCGCCTGGGCGACGAAGTGAGCGACGTGCTCTACCGGGCGGGCTACTCGTGGGGCCGCCATCGGTTCGGCGAGTTCACCGCCGACGCCGAGGGCTCGGGCGAGGTGCTCTACCACCTGCGCAACATGGGCCTCGAGCACTTCAAGGGCCGCTTCAACGACGTGCTCGTGTGCGGCGGGTGGGGCACCTTCAGCATCGAGGAGCGGTTCGAGGTCGTGCTCGTGCACGTGAACAACTCGGCGTTTCACGAGATGGTCTCGAGCCACGACCGCCGCTACACGGACTTTTTTGCCGGCTTCCTCGCCGGGTTCTTCGCCGAGCTGATCGGCGTCAAGCTCGACGCGGTGCAGGTCGGCGGCTTCGGCGATGCGCAGGAGCCGTGCATCTTCCTGCTGGCCGACGACTCGATCGTCTCCCCCGTGCGGCTCTGGCTTGACAGCGGCAAGAGCTGCGAGGAGGTGCTCGACCTGGTCCAGGCCGGCGACTACACGAACCAACCGCCCAAGCGCAAGAGCTAGCGGAGCCCCTCCGATGACGGACGAGCCGAAACACGACGAGAGCCCGCCGCCCGACGACCAGGCGTTCGAGGAGGCGCTCGACGCCGCCGAGGTTTTCAGCGACCTGGCGAACGAGGACGCGGCGCTCGGCGTCGGCGAGGGCCTCGAGCACGGCGCGCTCGATGACGACGCCGTCGGAGCCCAGGACGCCGAGGCGTTTGCCGACGAGTTCGAGCTGCCTGCGCCTCAACCGGCCGCCGTGGCTGCCGACGAGGCCGCAGCGCTCGCGCCCGCGGCGGCTGAGTTCGGGCCCGCAGGGCCGTCGATCGGCCAGCTCTTCAAACCCGTTGTCAAGCACTCCCCAGCCTCGAGGATACGGATTGAGTCCGACTCTATCGGCGCGCTCTTCCATCGGTTCATCGAGCAGGGATAGCCGGCCGATGGCTGCTGCGAGCGAGATGATCAGCATCGTCAGCCAGAAAGGCGGCGTCGGCAAGACCACCACGGCCCTGTGCCTCGGCTGGTTCCTGGCGCGCGCCGGCCACCGCGTGCTCCTGCTCGACCTCGACGCGCAGAACGGGCTCGCCATCGGCCTCGGGCTGGCCAAGGGCGAACGCGCCTCGGGCACCTACGACATGCTCACGCACCGCACGCGGCTCGACGAGTCGGTGAGACCCACGCAGTTCGAGCGGCTCGACGTGATGCCGTTCGGCCAGAGCGCGGCGAGCCCGACGCTGATCGAGGCCACGCTCGGCCTGGGCAGCACGAAGCGCACGTTCGCCGATGCGCTCGAGACGCTGCGCGAGCGCTACAACTACATTCTGGCCGACACCCCGTCGGGCAGCGCCACGAGCCTCAAGTTCGCCCTGTTTCGCGCCGACAGCGTCCTGCTGCCACTGCAGTGCCAGCCGCTGGCGCTGCGCATCCTGCCGGGCCTGCTCCGGACGATCCGGTCGATCAAGCGCACGATCAACCCGAAGCTGCGCATCCGGGGTCTGCTGCTGACGATGTTCGACCTGTGGGACGACACGAGCGAGCGGATCGCCTCGCAAGTGTGGGCCCACTTCCCCGAGCGTCTCGTGTTCCGGTCCACGATCCCGGCGTCCGACCTGTTCCAGAACCTGTTCGCGCACGACACCAACCCGTTGCTCGAGCAGGACCCGCCGGAGGCGCTGCGCGCCTACGAGCTGATCGCCGAGGAGATCGCCGGGCACCGAACCGACAGCGTCGTCGGCACCTGAGGCGCGGCGCGGGACCCGCCGGGGTGTGCCCCGGCAAATGGGCAGTTGCATTCCCGGGCCAAAAGCAGTAGACTAATCAGCACGCAGGAGGGGGCCGAGTGGTGAGCTGAAGCGCGTCAGGAGAGGAGGCGACTATGTTCAAGCGGTCTGACGCCGTGTTCGTGATGGGTTTCTACAACGTCGTCGCCGGCGTCGTCTTCTTCTTCCTGTACGGGCAGATATTCAAGCTCTTCGGCATCGAGGCGTACACGCCCGCCCACGCCCCGGCCATCCAGATCCCGTGCCTGTTCCTCGTCGTGTTCGGGATCGGCTACCTGTGGGCCTCGCGCGACCTGGTGCGCAACCGCGCGCTGCTGTTCGTCGGCCTGCTCCAGAACGTCGGGATCACCGGCCTGGCCGTGTGGTACCGCTTCGATCAGCCGGACCTGATGCACTACATCTACCTGCTGCCGGCCGGGATCAGCGCGCTGTTCTCGATCACGTTCCTGGTGGCCTGGGCCGGGACGATCGTCGACGCGGGGCGCCAGCGGCGTCGTACGAGGGTCGTGCCGGCGGCGGAAGTCGTCAGGCGGGCCGAGGCACCAGCCATCCCCGAACCTGAAGCACACGCCCCGGTCCCGCCGGAGCCGATAGAGCCACTCGATGAGGCTGCGCCGCAGGAGCCTGAGGAGGTGGTTGAGCCGCGCGAGCCCGAAGCCCCGACAGAGCCGACCTGACCCGAGGGGGAACCCCCCCCGCGCTCGCAGGCCGAAGACGCCCAGGGCGACGCACCGAATGACAGACTGCCGCCAACGCCCTCTGACTGACACCGCTGTTGCCGACACCCACGTGACGTTGGCGTTCGCTGGAGGGACTCCGACATCTTCCCGTCCTGAGACAGACGCAAGTCCTCTTGGCGGAGGAGGCACACGATGTCACACGGTCACAGGCAAGACGAGGCCGCAGACGGACCTGGCGGACCGCTGCAGGAGCCGGACAGAGACAAGTACCGGGTCCTGTTCGAGGAGATGAATGAGGCGGTTCTCCTGGCCGAGGCCGACACCGGGATGCTTGTCGAGGCCAACAAGGAAGCCGAACGGCTGTTCGGCCGGCCGCGCGACGAGATCATCGGCATGCACCAGACCGAGGTGCACCCCCTAGGCAAGGCGGACGAGTACCGCCACCACTTCGCTAACCACGCAGCCAAGGGCCGCTTGGCCGACTACGACGGCGAGATCATTCGCGAGGACGGGACAATCATCCCTGTCTCCATCAGTGCCTCAGCATTCACCCTCGGCGGGCAGCCGCTCGTGCTGGGCCTGTTCCGCGACATCACGCAGCGCAAGCAGGCCGAGGAGGCGCTCAGGAGATCGGAGCAAGACAAGGCGGCCGTGCTCGACAGCATGTCCGAGCTCGTCGTGTATCAGGATCCGGACATGACGGTCCGGTGGGCGAACCGGGCCGCGTGCGAGTCGGTCGGTGTTTCCCCCGAGCAGTTGATTGGGCGCCGCTGCTACGAGATCTGGCAGGGGCGCCAGGAGCCGTGTGTCGACTGCCCCGTCGCGAAGGCGCGCCAGACGGGTCAGCCCCAGGACGCGGAAGCCAAGACGCCGGACGGCCGGATCTGGCTCATTCGAGGCTACCCGCTGAAAGACGCGCACGGGAGTGTCGAGGCCGTTGTCGAGGTGGCGCAGGACATCACCGCCCGCAAGCGCGCCGAGGAAGCGCTGCGGGCGAAGACCCAGGAGTTCGAGGCGATCTACAAGGCGTATCCCGACTTGCAGTTCCGCCTCGCGGCCGATGGCACGATTCTCGACTATCAGGTGGCCACGGAGTCAGACCTCTACTTGCCACCCGAGGAGTTCCTTGGTCGCCGGATGCAGGACATCCTGCCCCCAGACGTCGCCCGGCAGCTCGGGGAGGCGGTTCGACAGGCCCACGAGACCGGCTTGCTGGTCAGTGTCGAGTACACGCTGCCGATGCCCCACGGCGACCGGCACTACGAGGCCCGGATCGTGCCGCTCAAAGACAGCGAGATCGTCGCCATCGTGCGCGACATCACCGAGCGTAGGAAGGTGGAGGAGGCGGTCCACGCGAGCCGGGAGCAGCTTACACTCGCCCTGGACGCCGTCAGCGACGGCGTGTGGGATCTCGACTGGCCCACTCACACGTTTCAGCGCAGTGACCACTGGTACGAGCTGATCGGCTACAGCCAAGAGGAGCTTGAGTGCTGGGAGGCAGAACATGGTTCCGTCGTCCACCCAGACGACCGAGCCGGACTGCGCGCAGCCGCCCAACGGCACGCGCGTGGCGAAACCATTTCCTACCGCGCCGAGTTCCGGATTCGTCATGGCTCGGGCAAGTGGCGTTGGCTCCTGGGCCGCGGCAAGATCGTCGAGCGCGGCCCGAATGGCGAGCCGCTCAGGATGATTGGCACCGACACTGACATCACCGGCCGCAAACGGGCCCAGGAGGCGCTCCGCCAGAGCGAGGAGCTGCTGCGCCGCGTCATCGACGCCGATCCCAACCTAATCTTCGTCAAGGACAAGAGCGGGCGCTACGTCCTGGTCAACGAGGCGCAGGCTAAGCTGTACGAGACAACGCCTTCCGAGATGGTCGGCAAGACCGATGCGGATTTCGCGCAGGAAGGCTCGCCGCTGGCCGGAGAGGCCGACGACTTCATGACCGATGACCTCGATGTGATCGAGAGTGGGCACGCGAAGGTCATCCCCGAGGAGTCGTTCACTCTCTCGGACGGTACGACCCGGTGGTTCCAGACGACCAAGGTGCCGCTCACGCTCGGCGGCGACACGGACTGCGTGCTTGGGGTCGCCGTTGACATCACCGCCCGCAAGCGGGGCGAGGACGAGCGCCGCGAGCTGGAATCCGAGGTGCAGCACGCGCAGAAGCTCGAGAGCCTCGGCGTGCTCGCCGGCGGCATCGCGCACGATTTCAACAACCTGCTGGCGGGCATCCTGGGCAACGCGGACCTGGTCCTGACCGCCTTGCCCGACAGCACACCGGCACGAGACAGCATCGAAGAAATCAAGAAGGCCAGCGTGCGCGCCGCCGACCTGACGCGCCAGATGCTCGCTTACTCCGGCAAGGGTCAGTTCGTTGTCGAGCCGGTCGATCTGAACGAGCTCGTCGACGAGATGGGCCACCTGCTGCACGCCTCGATCTCGAAGAAGGCGACGATCGCTTTCGACCTCGCCGACGAGCTACCGCTGATCAAGGCCGACGCCGCCCAAATCCAGCAGGTCGTCATGAACCTGATCACGAACGCCTCGGACGCGATCGCAGGCGCGGTCGGCGTCATCACGATCCGTACCGGCATGGTCGAGGCCGACCGCGCCCTGCTCTCGGAGGCGTACGCCGATGACGACCTGCCCGAGGGGCGCTACGTCTGTCTGCGGGTGGCCGACACGGGCTGCGGCATGGACAACGCGACGTGCGCGCGCGTGTTCGATCCGTTCTTCACGACCAAGTTCGCCGGTCGCGGCCTTGGGCTCGCCGCCGTGCTGGGCATCGTGCGCGGCCACGGCGGCGCGATCACGGTCGAGAGCGAACGGGGCCGCGGCACGACGTTCACGGTCCTATTCCCCTGCTCGGAGCGTCCCATCCAGGCCGTTCCAGAGCCCGAGAGGCCGGCCGGCGAATGGCGCGGCACGGGGACGGTGCTGGTCGTCGACGACGAGCAGCTTGTGCGAGACGTCGCCGCGCGCATCCTCGAGTACTCGGGCTTCGAGGTGATCACGGCCGCCGAGGCGCGCAAGGGCGTCGAGCTGTTCCGCGAGCTCGCCGACGAGATCGCCGCCGTGCTGCTCGACATGACGATGCCCGAGATGAGCGGCGAGGAAGCGTTCCGCGAGCTGCGCCGTATCCGGCCCGACGTGCCGGTGATCCTCACCAGCGGCTACAACGAGCAGGACGCCGTGAGCCGATTCACCGAGCAGGGGCTCGCCGGCTTCGTGCACAAGCCGTTCGACGTCGAGACCCTCGTGCGCACGATGCGCAAAGCCCTCGAGCGCTAGAAAGGGCAAGCGCCCCGCCGTCGAAGTCGCTACAATGCGCCGCGTCGTGCGCGCATCCTATCTGGACGGGAGGTCACTCACCATGCGGTCCGACATCACCAAGAAAGGCTTCGAGCGCGCGCCGCATCGGGCGCTGCTCAAGGCCACCGGCATCACCGACGAGGAGATCCACAAGCCGTTCATCGGCATCGCCAACAGCTACACCGACGCCGTGCCCGGCCACGTGCACCTCGACCGCGTCGGCGACACCATCAAGGAGTGCGTCCGCGAGGCCGGCGGCGTGCCGATCCTGTTCAACACGATCGCGCTGTGCGATGGCATCATCATGGGCCACTTCGGCATGAACTACTCGCTGCCGTCGCGCGAGCTGATCGCCGACTGCGTCGAGACCGTCGTCGAGGCGCACCGGTTCGACGCGCTCATCTGCATCCCGAACTGCGACAAGATCATCCCCGGCATGCTCATGGCGGCGATGCGCTGCAACATCCCGACCGTGTTCGTCAGCGGCGGCCCGATGGAAGCGGGCCGCACGCGCGACGGGCGGGCGACCGACCTGATCAGCATCTTCGAGGGTGTCGGCGCCTACAAGGCCGGCACGATCACGGCCGAAGAGCTCGCCGAGCTCGAGAACACCGGCTGCCCCGGCTGCGGCTCGTGCTCGGGCATGTTCACCGCCAACTCGATGAACTGCGCGTGCGAGGCGCTCGGCATCGCGCTGCCGCGCAACGGCACGATCGTCGCCACGAGCGCCGTGCGCAACCGCCTCTACCGCCAGGCGGCGTTCCGCGTCATGGAGCTGCTCAAGCACGACGTGAAGCCGCGCGACGTCGTCACGCGCGAGGCGCTCGACAACGCGTTTGTGCTCGACATGGCGATGGGCGGCTCGACGAACACCGTGCTCCACCTGCTCGCCGTCGCGCACGAGGCGGGCGTCGACTACGACCTCGACCGGATCAACGAGCTGAACGCCCGCACGCCGAACATCTGCCGGATCAGCCCGGCGAGCCACTACCACATGCAGGACCTCGACGAGGCCGGCGGCATCCCGACGATCCTGTGGGAGATCCTCACCAGCGTGCCGGGACTGCTCCACGAGGACTGCGTCACGGTCACGGGCAAGACGATGGCCCATAATATCCGCGACAACAGCGTCCGCAATCCGGAGTGCGACGCCGGCAAGCGCTACGAGCCGACCGGCGACCACCTCGACATCATCCGTACCGTGCAGAACCCGTACTCGGACACCGGCGGCCTGGCCATCCTGCGCGGCAACCTCGCGCCCGACGGCGCCGTGCTCAAAACCGCCGCCGTCGAGCCGGGCATGGAGACGTTCGAGGGCCCGGCCGTCATCTTCGAGAGCCAGGAGGAGGCGTGCGAAGGCATCCTGGGCGGCAAGGTTAAGGCCGGTGACGTCATCGTCATCCGCTACGAGGGCCCGTGCGGCGGGCCCGGCATGCAGGAGATGCTCGCGCCGACCAGCTACATCATGGGCCAGGGCCTCGGCGATAAAGTGGCGCTCATCACCGACGGCCGGTTCAGCGGCGGCACACGCGGCGCCTGCGTCGGCCACGTCAGCCCCGAGGCCGCTGCCGGCGGCCCGATCGGCCTGCTCGAGCCCGGCGACGTGATTGTGCTCGACGTCCCGCGCGGCCGTCTTGACGTGAAACTCTCCGACGACGAGCTTGCCAAGCGCCGCGCTCTTTTTGCGCCGAAGCTGCGCGACCTCACCAGCCCCTGGCTCCGCCGCTACCGCGCCCAGGCCACCTCCGCCGCCACCGGCGCGATCCTGAAGACGCCGGACTAGGCCGCCACAGACTAGACGGATCGCACAGATCTCTGTCTCGACGTTGGACATGTCCGAACCCCGAAGGGGTTCAATGTGAATAGCTCCCGGTGAAACCCGGAGAACGCGAGAACATCCAACAAGACCGGGACCCTGAAGGGGTCCAACAACGGGCCTCCTGTCCGGCCCCTTCAGGGCCGGTCATTGAATCGGCTCGACGTGGTTCCGTGGGTTTCACCCACGGCCATTCACATGCGGCCGCTCCGCGGCCGAAGGATGGCACCAGAAAACGCCCGCGTGGGGACTCGTTACCCAAGCACAGCGTGGCAGCATGACCCTGACTGTCTTCATACTCGTTTTTTTCGCGGCGGGGATTCATGTCTTCTGGAACGCATTCGTCAAGGTGAGTCGGGACAAGGTGTCGTTTATCTGGCTCGCGTGCGTGGTGTCGAGCGCGGTGTTGGTGCCGGCGTTTGTGGTGGCGCGGTTGGTGCGGCCGGGGGCGTTCAGCATTGAGCTCGTCGGGTGGGGGGCACTCTCAGGCCTGCTCGAGGCGGCGTACATCGTCGCGCTCGTCGTGGCGTACGACCGGGCGGACCTGTCGGTTGTGTATCCGCTGAGCCGGGGCGTGGCGCCGCTCGTGACGCTTGCGCTCGGCGGCGTGCTGCTCGGCGACGTGGTGACCGTGCGCGACGGGGCGGCCGTGCTCGTCGTCGTGGCGGGCGTCGGCGGCGTGAGCTGGTCGGCGTGGGCGTCGGCGCCGCACCGGCGGACGCTTGGGGGCGTGGGGCTGGCGCTCGTGGCCGGCTGCCTGATCGCCGGTTACCACCTCGTCGACCGGCGCGCGATGACGCTGCCGGCGCAGCCGAGCCCGCTCGAGTACCTGTTCCTCATGCACCTCTTCATCGCGCTGTTCGTCTCGGCGTGGATGGCGGCGAGCGCGCGCCGCCGGGCGACGGCGACCAGCGAGTGGCGCACGAACAAGCGCCGCGTCGTCATCGTCGGCGTGAGCATCGCGCTCGCCTACTACCTCATTGTGGTCGCGCTGCGGCACGGCAACGTCACCCACGTCGCGGCGGGCCGCAACATCGGCATCGTGGTCAGCACGCTGGTCGGCGGCTTGCTGCTGCGCGAGCCGGTGACGTGGAAGCGCGCCGCGGGCGCCGTGCTGATCGTTGCCGGCGTCGCCGCCCTCGTCCTGCTCAGAGCTTGAGAGCCGCTCGATAGGTTCTGCCACCGGCTTCAGCCGGTGGTATCCAGCGCCCAGCCCCAGGATGCAGCGTGCTTGAGCGCGCTTCTCGACACGCGGCTTCAGCCGTTCGCGCTCTGCTCGGACTTGTCAACGCCTGAAGGCGCTCGTCGAGAAGGCGCGCCCAAGGCGCGTTGGCTGAAGCCGGCTCAGCGTGTCCCCAAAGCCCTCTGTAAGCCCTTGGGGCTATGTGGTGGTGTTCTAGCTCCTCCCAACCCAGGGCGTTGCCCTGGGCTGTCATATGAAGCCCCTTCGGGGCAAGCACCGTGCCGACGGTGCCTGGGGTTTTTCAATAGGCCCTGAAGCCCGTGACAGGACTTATCTTGGCAGCGGGGTCGCCCGCCGACCCGACGAGAGCCGGGCTCCGCCGCTTTTCGCTTCCGCAGTTGGCGGCGCTCTGGTACGATTTGGTGGCGCGCGCGAAGGAGGCAGGGAGGGCTCATGGCCAACTGGCCGGCCGGCAGGACCGTCACGATCGCCAACCAGAAGGGGGGCGTGGGCAAGACCACGACCGCCATCAACCTGGCCGCCTGCCTCGGGCGCGACGGTCTGCGCGTGCTGCTCGTCGACTTCGACGCGCAGGCCAACGCCACGAGCGGCCTCGGCAAGCGCGACGAGGCCGAGGCGCGCAACATCTACCGGGCGATCACCGGCGAGACCGACATCAACAACTGCATCATGCCGACCGGCTACCCGAACCTGTGGCTCATCGGCTCGACGCCCGACCTGGCTGGCGCCGAGATCGAGTTCGCCGGCAAGACCGGGCGCTACACGCTGCTGCGCGACCGGCTCGCGCGGCTCGACTCGAAGTTTGACCTGACGATCGTCGACTGCCCGCCGGCGCTGAGTCTGCTCACCGTGAACGCGCTGTGCGCGGCCACCAGCGTGCTGATCCCCGTTCAGTGCGAGTACTACGCGCTCGAGGGCCTGAGCCAACTGCTGCGGACCCTGAACCTCGTGCACCAGAAGATCAACGCGCGGCTGGTGATCGACGGCTTCCTGCTCACGATGGCCGACAGCCGCACGAACCTGAGCCGGCAAGTGGCCGACGAGGTGCGCACCTACTTCAAGGAGAAGGTGTACGAGACCGTCATTCCCCGGAACGTGCGGCTGAGCGAGGCGCCCGGCTTCGGCAAGCCGGTGATCGACTATGATCCCCACTCGGTCGGCGCGGCATCGTACCGGGCGTTCGCCGCCGAGTTCCGCCGCCGCCAGAACCACGCCCCGCCCGAGGCCCCGCCGACGCTGCCCTGAAAATTAGGGACAGGCACTAATTTCGGCAGAAATTAGTGCCTGTCCCTAATTTTCCGCGTCGGGCGTCGAGGCGGTCAGGTCGAGCATGTCGATGCCGTCGATGTACTTCGTGGTGCGGATCTCGCGGATTCGACCGATCTTGATCATCACCTCGGCCAGCTTGGCCGCCTCCTCGGACATGGCGAGGGCGACCTCGGCGTGAGGGCTGCCGTGCTCGGACTTCTCGAGCAGGAGCTGTGCCTGGCAGCACAGGACCGTCAGCGGCTGGTTGATCTCGTGGCAGCAGGCGACCACCGTCTGACGGACCGCCTCGATCTGCTGCGCTTCGACCAGGCTTTCCTGGAGGCGCTGCCGCTCGGTCACGTCGTGCAGGATGCCCTCGAAGCCGGTGGGGGTGCCGTCGGTGTCGCGCACGAGGGTCGCCGTCACGAGCACGTGTATGCGGCTGCCGTCGCGGCGGGTGATCTGGCGTTCGAGATTCTGCACGTGCTCGAGCTTGCACAGGTGCGCGTAGAACCGCTCGGGGGCACGCTCGACGAACAGATCGTCGAACGTCCGCTTGCCCGCGAGCGCCTCGGTCGAGCCGTAGCCGAGCAGCTCGAGCGCGGCGGGGTTGACGTCGAGAAACCGGCCCTCGCTGTCGCAGGCGAAGACGCCCTCGTGGACGCGGCTGAACAAGCGCGAGTAGCGCTCCTCGCTCTGGGCGAGCTCGCGCGACTTGTCGTCAACGGCCTGCTCGAGCCGGTTGGCGATCGTGTCGATCTCGTGCTTCGACTCGTCGAGCCGCAGCGCCGCGCCCATGAGCGCGTCGGACAGCAGCACCTGCGCGACGAACTGTTCGGCCCATTCGGTCTCCTGGCCGGAGATGGACTGGCGCGGGTCGGCGGCCCCAGACGACGGCTTCGGAGCGAGCGCGTGGCCGAAGAGCGACGCGAGCGCGCTGAGCACGGCGAGGCGCCCTTGTTCGGGCAGTTCGGTGACCGCCTCGCGGCACGTCATGATCGCCCGGACAATCGCGTCGCCTTCGCCGGAGCCGGGGAGCTGGCCTGGCCCCTCGCGTGCCGGGTCGCTATGGCGCAACTCCATCGCGATGCCCTGTCTTTGGTTGCACTGGCTCTGTAACGGCTATCGGCAGGCCCGGGCGGAAGTTGAGCACGGGTCGGGTTGATTGCTTCAGGCGGCGGCTCAGCCGTCGGCGGCATCCGGATCGTTGGAGTCGGGCCGGATCTCGCGTAGGCGGCCGATCTTGACCATCACCTCGGCGAGCGTGGCCGCCTGGTGCGACATCGCCAGCGCGATCTTGGCCTCGGGCGTGCTTGGGTCGCAGCGTTCGAGCAGCTCCTGTACGGAGTCGCAGAGCGCCGTCAGCGGCTGGTTGATCTCGTGGCTGTAGGTGAGCACCATTTGGCGAACGGCCTCGAGCCGCTGCGTTTCGACGAGCCTCTCGTGCAGCCGTCGGCGCTCGGTCACGTCGTACCAGATCCCCTCGAAGCCGGTGGCCACGCCGCTCGTGTCGCGCACGAGCGAGGCAGTCACGAGCACGTGCACGGGCGTGCCGTCGCGCCGCACGAGCTCGCACTCGACGTTCTGCACGTAGTCGTGCTCGAGCAGGGCGGTATGGAAGCCTTCCCACGACGCGGCGTCGGCAAACAGCCAGCCGAACGTGTGCTCGGTCATCAGCGATTGCGTCGTGCTGTAGCCGAGCAGGTCGAGCGCTCGGCACGTTTGCCGAGTCGGCGTCGCCCGTCATCGGCTCGCGATGCACCGTCACGCCGTGCTCTGCCGCGAGCGTGCACAGCACGGCCAGGCACTCAGCCTCGACCAGCCCGGCGAGCGCGCTCCGGCACTTGCCCAGCCCGCCCAGCACCTTGGTGCAATCGCACCGGGCCGCCTCAGCAGCCAGCGTCCGGCTGTCGGGCCCGCGTGGCGTGTGCTCGTGTTGTCCGTGGGCACTCGAATGCACAGACGTGCCTCGCAATCCGGTCTCGGTCTCCTGTATCGGCAGAAGTGGCGGTCGCGTTGAGCCTCGGCCTCGCGCCGGCTGGCCGTCGGGCGCGCTCGGGGCGTTGCGGCGAGAAAGACGTAAAGACCGTCGGTGTGCCTGCCGACGACTAGGGGGGAGAACCACTGCGCTGTGCTGCCTTGTCCTAACACAGCGCGTGGACCGCACCGGAGCAATGACGGCAGGTACTCATGGCCACAGGCCTCCAGAGGATCGACAGGCAACTGATCGAGCTCGGCCTGGTCACGCCGGCCCAACTCGAGGAAGCCCAGCTCTCGGCCGCCGGCAGCAAACGGCCCATGGTCGATGAGCTCATCGAGCTTGGCTACATCCGCGACGACGAGGTGGTGGCCGCGTTCCAGGCCGCCGACCCGGGCGTCGAGCTTATCGAACTGGCGGCGACCGACGCCGAAGGCCGGATCGACGAATCGCTGCTCGAGCGCATCCCGTACTCATTGACGCAGCGCCACTCGGCGCTCCCGATCGAGGAGCGCGGCGGCGAGCTCGTCGTGGCGATGACGAACCCGTGGGACCTGATGGCCACCGACGACCTCGCGTTGGCCGCCGGCATGCCCGTCTGCCCGGTGCTCGCGCGGCGCTCGGACCTGCTGGGCGCCATCGAGCAGCACCACAGCATCGACAGCTCGGTCTACGACCTGTGCAAGAACCTCTCGGGCGAGGACAGCATCGTGGTGACCTCGGCCGGCTCCTACGACGCGCGCGCGGTGGCCGAGCTCGGGGCCGAAGCCGAAGATGCGCCCGTGATCCGCCTGGTCAACCTGATGATCTCGGACGCGCTCAAGCAGGACGCCTCGGACATCCACGTCGAGCCCACAAGCGAGCAACTCGTCGTGCGCTACCGCGTCGACGGCGTGCTGCGCACCGTGCTCGAGCTGCCCGCGCGCCTGACGCCGGCGGTGATCTCGCGCATCAAGATCCTGGCCGGCATGGACATCGCCGAGCGCCGCAAGCCGCAGGACGGCCGCATCAAGGTGCGCCGCGAGGGGCGCGAGCTCGACGTGCGCGTCTCGGTCATCCCGATCTTCACCGGCGAAAAAGCCGTGATGCGCCTCCTGACGTTCTCAGGTGCCAGGCTCTCGCTCGACACGCTCGGCTTCCGTCCTGACGAACTCGTGTTGTTCCGCGACATGTTGTTCCATCCCCAGGGGATGATCCTGGTGACCGGGCCGACCGGCTCGGGCAAGACCTCGACGATCTACGGCTCGCTGCTCGAGCTCAACGACGGTGTTCGCAACATCACCACAGTCGAGGATCCGGTCGAGTACCAGCTCGACGGGATCAACCAGATCCAGGTCAACGAGCCCGCGGGCGTCACGTTCGGCTCGTCGCTGCGCTCGATCCTGCGCCAGGACCCGAACGTGATCTTCATCGGCGAGATTCGCGATGCCGAGACGGCCGACATCGCCTTCCGCGCGGCCCAGACGGGCCACCTGGTGATCACCACGCTGCACACCAACAACGCGCTAGCGGCCTACACGAGGCTGCTCGATATCGGCGTCGAGCCGTTCCTTATCTCGTCGTCCGTGCTCGGCATCGTCGCCCAGCGTCTCGTGCGCAGGATCTGCCCGAAGTGTGCAATGTCCTACGAAGCGAGCCCCGAAGAGCTCCGGCGCCTGGGCCAGCAGGTGCCGCCCGGCACAACGCTCCAGCGCGGCGACGGGTGCGCCGAGTGCGCCTACACGGGCTACCGCGGACGCGCGCCGGTGTTCGAGATGCTCCACATGACGGTGCCGCTCAGAGAGATCATCAGCCAAGGGCGGCCCGAGACGGAGCTGGCCAGGGCCGCGAGCGCCGACGGGATGCACCCGCTGGCGAGCCGGGCAGCCGAGCTCGTGATCGAGGGCGTCACCACAGCGGAGGAGGCAAGCTCTGTGTGCCCGGCCGAGCCGGGACAAGCGGGGCTGACGCGGAACGGGGCGCCGGCGGCTGCAGGGCCCACGCCGGAGCCGAAGATCGCGGCACCGGCCGTGCTTATCGTCGATGACGATCCCACCATCCGTCTGCTGTTGCGCCGCACGTTCGGCCAGGACCCGGTCGAGGTCTACGAGGCGACCAACGGCGAGGAGGGCCTCCGGCTGGCGCACCAGCTCAAGCCGAGCACGATTATCCTCGACGTGATGATGCCCGTGCTCGACGGCATCGAGGCGTGCCGCCGCCTCAAGAGCAGCGTCGAGATGGCCCATATCCCCGTGATCATGATGACGGCAGGCAGCAACGACGAACGGGAGCTCGAGGCGCTCCGCGCCGGCGCCGACGACTACTTGCAGAAGCCGCTCATGCCGGAGAAGATCCGGCTCCACGTCCTGAAGCACCTGGTCCGGAAGCACCCGCAGCTCCGCATGTCGGTCGAGTTGGCCCATGTCTGATTTGTCGATACCGCCACCGGGCACCGAGTGCGCCGAGCATCGTGGACGAGCCGCCACCGCCTACTGCGGCACCTGCTACCGGCCGATGTGCGACGAGTGCCGCGATTCCTCGGCCCCGGAGCCTCGCTGCCGGAGCTGCTCGCTCAGCGAGATCCTCACCGAGGTCGAGGCGCAATGGGAGCAGAAAGCGAAGCGGCAGGCTGGCGTGCCGGAGGGAGACGAAAGCACCGAACGCCAGAAGCGCCTCTTGCATCGCATCGTGCTCGGGGCCGTCGCGCTCGTCGTGGCGGCCCTGATGATGACGTCGCTGTCCGACACCTACCTCCGAGGCCATCCGGTGTATGCGGTCAACCTGCCGATCGAGGGTGGGCCGGGCCTGAACGGGTGCCTGCGCGAGCTGTGGGAGATCCGGGGCGCGCTCGAGCAGTACATGATGCGCCACAGGGAGTATCCGCACACGCTCGCCGAGGCCACTGGCGGCAGGACGTCGCGCTGTCCGGCCTGCGACCAGCCGTACCTGTACAGGCGCATCGATGGCCAGCACTACCTCCTGCTCTGCCCCGAGCCCGGGAGGCATCACGTGAGCGGCGTGCGCGTCAACTCCGGCAGCGCGCCCACGATCCTGGAGCGCGACGACGGCTCGCGGGGAGACCGATCATGACCGCCAACAAGCACGGGTTGACGCTGGTCGAGATCATGCTCGTGGTCATGATCATCGCCATGCTCGGGGCGACCGCCGTCGGCTGGCACCTGCGCGCCAGGGAGCGGAGCCAGAGCGTCCTGTGCGCCCAGATCCGGCAGCAGGTCGAGAGCGCCGAGGAGCGCTACGTGCTGGGCGAGGGGGCGCACTCGTCGACGCTCCAGGACCTTGTCACCGCCGGCTACCTGAAGAGGCTCGAGGGCTGCCCGGCCGGTGGCGACTATGCTTGGGTCGACTACGATGAGGACTCCGCCCTCTACCACAGCACGGTCGCTTGCTCAGTCCACGGCGTCGCTACGGCACAAGATCACTCGGCCGCCGGGCGACTGTCGGCGCCCGGGCGATTCTCGCCCGCCCTCACCTGGTAGAGAACGAGGTTGTCGTTTCTCGCCACCTCGGTCGCGAGCGCATCGAGATCCCGCTCGAACGCCTCGCCCCACCGGTCGTCGAAGTAGTGGTTGACCAGGATGTGGGTGGCGCCGTACCTGGCGAGCAGCGCCTGCCGCTCCTTGAGCGAGACATCGCCCGTGAAGAACGCCTCGACGTCGGCAAGCCGGTCGAGGCGTTCAGGGCCGAGCCCCGGCACGATGTATGAGAGCGAGTGGATGGGCGCGACCGTCTTCGCGCCGGCGATGGCGGTGACGCACCACGCGTCGATCGGGTAGGCCATCAGCACGTCGCCGGGCACGAGGTGCTCGTCGAGGAAGAAGAACTTGTGCGTCGGGCTGCAGTAGCCCGGGATCAGGCGCCCCTGCCACTCGAGGCGCCCAAGATGGGCCCGCGCCTCGCGCCACCGATACGGGAACGCCACGGCGAGCAGCGCGACGGCGACAAGCCCCACGAACGCCCGCTGCCAGGCGAGCCGCCCCGCGGGCAGCAGCCCGCCCTGGAAACCCTCGATGAGAAACAGCGCGATCGGCACGTGGAGAAAGAACGCGGCGAAGAAGATGAACCGCGCGAGAAAGCCGACGCGCGCACCGGCGGCGATCGCGTAGACGACGAGGCACAGGACGAAGCCGAGGCCGAGAAACAGGTGGCGACGCCGCACAGCGTAGTAGGCGAGCGCCGCGACGCCGCACAGCGCGCCGCCGAGCCGCCCGGGCAGGTCGCCCCTGCCGAAGGCGGCCCCGAAGTTCTCCCGCAGGTTCGCGATGCCCGTGCCGCGCAGAAACAGGTGCGTGTAGTCGAACCACGGCCACACGAGCGCGACAAGCACGGCGGCGATCGGCACCGCCTGCAGCAGCACGGCCCGGCGCAGGGTGCCGCGCGAGATGAGCAGCGCGAGCGCGGCGACGTAGCAGAAGACGCCCGTGACCGGATGCGACAGGAAGCCGACGATCGACGCGGCGGCATAGAGCGCCACGTTGCGCCACCTGCCGTTGTCGCAGAACGCCGCGACGTACGAGAGCGCAAGCAGGCTCGCACCGAACGAGAAGAACGCCACGTACGGCAGCCCGATCAGGAACATGTCGAGATGGTACGCGTTCGCGTGCTCGTAGCCTCGGCCCCACACCAGCAGCATCGTGGCGAGCAGGACCACGGCAAGCGGGCCGGACCTGAACTGCCTCGAGGCGAACCGGTACAGGCCGAAGGCGAACAGCGCGTAGTTGACCAGGCCCGCGATCCCCATCGTGGTGAAGATGCCGAGGCCCGTCGCCCGCTCGAACAGCCCCCAGAACACCGTGTACGGCACGAACCGCCCGGCGTACGGTTCCGACGCGGCCAGGATCGGGTTGGACGGCCGAAGCGGGTGCGCGGCGAGCTCCCGAACCGTCGCCGCCTGCTCCCAGAAATCGAACCCGTGCCAATAGGGCCGGCAAAAGGCGAAGAACGCCACCGGCAGGAATAAAGCGAGGCAGGCAACCAGATAGACACGCCGCCACACGCGCGGGGTGTGGGCTGGGCGCTCACGCCTCGGCGCGGGGGTCTGAGCGCGGTCGGATTCGGTTTCTCGTGGGGGCAGCATCGTGCCGGCGCGCCGCGCCGCCTAGTCCGGCTCGGCGCCGATTTCCCGGCTCAGGCGCGTGATGACGAACGAGACCTTCTCGCGCGTGAGCTCCAGCACGAGCAGCGGTATCTGCGAGCGCCGGAACTCCTTGATCACGCCGTCTTGCTGCCGCACGAGCGTCTCGTTGCCTTGGTAGACGACCTCGTAAAACTCAGCGACCGGGCCGTTCGTTATCTTCTTCTTCGTCTCGCCCTTGCACTCGAGGCGAACGCCGGACGGGATTTCCTTGCCCGCCTTGACCCGCCTGCTCCTGGGGCGCACGGGCTCGTAGGTCGTCGCGCCGATCGCCGTGACTTGGACGTACTCGCCCTTGTCCGGGATCTGGCCGGTGAAGTAGTACGTGCCGAACAACGCGCCGAAGACGATCGCCAGGGCAAGCACCGTGCCGACGAGCCAGGCAAGCGGCGCGAGCGCGGGCGGGATCTTCTGGGTCTTGTAGGTGCCGATCACCTGCAGCACGATGGCGTACGGCGCCGTGACGATCGCCACGACCGGCGCCGCGCCGTAGACGATGATCTTGTGGCTCATCGCGATATCTTCTTTGCCGCCGAAGAGCTTCGCCACCAGGTGCGCCGTGCCCACGTGCAAGAACGCGAGCAGCATCAGCACCACGGTCCCGACGAGCGATAGGATCACGACCCCCCCGAGGGCGAAGACGTGGATCAACAGCTTCGGGACAATCCCCTCGCGCTCGGGCAGCAGGCCGGAGGTTTCGCCGAAGTTGGCCGCCATCTGCTGCACGGTCTCGAGGTGGACGATCGCCAGGACGAGGAACACGAGGAGCAGCGGGATGATCAGGATCTTAAACAGGAACCAGTTCGTTTTCTTCTCGCGGCCGCGCCGAAGCCCCTGGAAGAACGTGACGGGGCCGATGACGAGCTTCATCAGCGTGGCCGTGAACCCGCCGCCGGCCGGATTCCAGAACGGGTTCAGGCGCCGCACCTCTTGGAGGCGCGTGGTCTTGTCGAGCTTGGGCGAGTAGGTCTCGCACCAGCGCCGCAGCTTCGAGAGCGCCTCCGACGTCTCAGTCCAGTGCTGGCGCAGGCGTTTGCGCTGGAATTCGGACTGCCGCGACAGCACCCGCAGGCTCGACGCGTCGTGGATGACGGCCATCACTAGGTCGTGCGCGTCGAACTTGTTGCGCTCGACCTCGACGAGCTTGACGAGCCGCTCGACCATGGCGCCCTGGAACTGCAGGTACTCGTCCTCGCGGCTGTCGGTCACCTCGTCCGCCGTGACGCCCCGGAGGTAGAGCGCGTCGAAGCGGCCCCAGAGCCCGACGAAGTCCTGGACCGTCTCGAGCCAGCTCTTTTGGTAGGTCTTCACAGCCGATCCTCCCGTGCGCTCGGTGCCGTGGGGAACATATACCCCCCGGACGCAACGACGTCAATGAGCGGCCGTCTCATTCGGCAGAATGAGAGGCCGCCTCATTCGGGAGAATGAGAGGCCGCCTCATTCGGGAGAATGAGAGGCCGCCTCGTCGGGCGGGCTGAGCGGGGGCGGTGTCTCGGCCCACTCGAGGTGGCCGTCTTTGTATACGACATTCACGCCGCGGCCCTTGTGGTTGGCAACCCCCTGATCCCACACCAACGGCCGCTTCTCGTCGCCCTCCTGGCCCCAGAACGAGTAGCCGCCCTGATAGAAGTAGCTCATCCCCCCGCCCTCGGGCGAGGGGCTGTCGTCCTTGAGGTGGTGGATCGTGGTGACCACGTTCCCCGTGCCCGGGCAGACGAACAGGTGGAAGTTCGTCGTGTACTCCTTGCCGTAGAGCGGGCGGAGGTCGTTGTTCGCGGGCGGATACGCGTTGTTTGCTCGGGCGTAGAGGATGATCGCCTCGTAGAGGTGGCCCTCGAGACGGTTTCGGCACGCGAGCTCGGTGTCGAAGCGCATATAGGTGTAGATCATCACCAGCGTGGCGCCCGCCAAGAACACGAAGAACAGGATGGCGCAGCCGAGAACCACCCAGCGGACCGAGCGTACGTCGTACGACTCGCGAAACGGCAGGATAGCGTGGGCCGCGACGGCGCCGTCGACGCAGTCGGGGCAGTAGAACTTGCCGCGCAGCGTCGTGATCTCCTCGACGTCCACGCTCCGGCCGCACGTCTCGCACGTGACGTTCTGACGCGCGGCCTGCGGTTCTTGCCGCGCGGGCTGTTGCTCGGCCTCGTCGGGGTGGGGCTGGTCGCTGTCAGTCATGATGTCTCCCTTTCCGGGTCTCCCGCGCCTTGCGCGCCTCCCGCGCCCTGCGCGCCTCCCGCGCCGGCCGCGCGTGTGAGCTCGAACCGGCGGCGATCAGGCCCGATCGTCGTGCACGTGATGCGCAGCGCGTCGTCCGGCAGCAGCGTGCCCGCGCGCTCGGCCCACTCGACGAGGCACACGCCGTCGCCGCCGAAGAAGTCGGAGTGCCCGATCTCGGCCAGCTCGCCGGGCGAATGGATCCGGTACAGGTCGAAATGATACACCGCGCACCGACCGCGGTAGACGTTCAGCAGCGTAAAGGTCGGGCTCGTGACGATCCGCGCGTCCGCCACGCCGAGCCCCAGCGCGCACCCTTTGATGAACGTCGTCTTGCCCGAGCCGAGCTCGCCGAACAGGCCGACGACGTCGCCCGGGCGCAGCAGCGCGCCGACCGACCGGCCGAGCTCGACGGTCGCGTCGGCGCCGTCGGTCTCGACGCGCGCCGGCCTATCCAAAGTGGTCAAAGCCACCCGGGGAGAGCTTCTGCGCCGTGCCATCGTCGTCGATCACAATCACGTCAGGCTCAGCCGCGATCCGGCCGAGCACGTAGAGCTGGTCGCCAAACGCCCCGAAGTACTCGGTCGCCGCCTCGGCCACGAGCTGCGGCGGGATCGTGGCGAGCAGCTCGAAGTCCTCGCCGTCGAACAGCGCTCGCCCGAGCGCCGTGCGTTCCGCGCCCGGTTCGCCCGCGGCCGCGTCGGAGATCGGGATGCGCGCCGCCTCGATCTCGGCGCCGACGCCGCTCGCCTCGCACAGGCGGTGGATGTCGCTCGCCAGCCCGTCGCTCAGGTCGATCATGGCGCGCACGAGCTTGTGCTCGGCGAGCCAGCGACCCTCGCGCACGCGCGGCGTGAACGTCAGGTGCCGGCCCGCGCGCGAGCCGCCGAGCGCGCCGGTCACGACGACGAAGTCGCCCGGTTGCGCGCCCCTGCGCAGCACGCACAGTTCGCGCTCGACCTCGCCCACGATCGCCACCGACAGCACGAGCCCACCGTCCGAGCGGTGCAGGTCGCCGCCGACGAGGTCGACGTCGAACTTGCCCGCGAGCGCGCGCATCCCGGCCCAGACGGCGTCCACTGTCTCGACGGGCGTCTCGGGCGCGCAGCCGAGCGACAGTGTCGCCGCGCGCGGCACGCCGCCCATCGCGGCGATGTCGCTCAGGTTGCACGCGAGCGCCTTGCGGCCGACCTGCTCGGGTGGGTCGTCGGCCACGAAGTGGACGCCCTCGGCGATCGTGTCGCACGCGAACAGCAGGAGGCGCCCGCCCTCGGGCCCCTCGAGCACGGCGGCGTCGTCGCCGATCCCCTCGACGACGCGCGCCGACGCCGTCGCCTGCTCGCGCAGCCGGGCGATCACGCCGAACTCGCCGAGCTCGCTCACGCGCTTGCCGTTCATCAGCCTTTCCTCCCAAGCAGCCTGGGGTGAGCGCCCCTTTGCCGCGCTGGAACCGCAAGGCTCCCGGCAGAGCAGCGCTCAGGAGCCTTTGACACGGACACGACCGATGAGACCCGGGACCTCCTCGAGCAGGAGCGTATGAAGCTCAAAGCGCTGCCGGCTTCAGCCGGCATCCAGCTCTCCAGCGCGTGAGCGCTGGAGAGCGATTTGCCACCGGCTTTAGCCGGTGGTGGCGAGGTCCCAGGCCCCTCTTTCACCCCTCTCCGCTTGCCCTGCCCATCTTGGGCAGGGCAAGCGGAGAGGGGTGGGTTTGCCTTGTGGCTGCACATACCACCGGCTGAAGCCGGTGGCAACCCTGCTTCGCTGACGCTACGCAGGGCGTGGCGGCTGAAGCCGCCAAGTGGACGGGACAGCACGCCAAGCCGCTGCTGAGCGCACAGGAACGTGCTCAACAACGAACCGCGGCTGTCGCTCATGAGTGCCTGGGTCATAAGCGGCGGTCCTTGTCTGGGCTCTTGGCACCATCGCTGCCGGCTGCTCGGTGCGCGCCTCCGTGCGCGCGCGTCGAGAACAGCGCGCGCAGGGTGTCTTGGTACGGCGGCCGGATGATGCCGTCCTCGGTGATGAAGGCCGCGATCAGCTCGTGCGGCGTCACGTCGAAGGCGGGGTTGTAGACCTTCACCCCGTCGGGCGCCGTCTGCCGGCCGAAGCCGTGCGTGACCTCGGCCGGGTCGCGCTGCTCGATCGGGATCGCGTCGCCGCCGGCGAGGCTCATGTCGAACGTCGATTTCGGCGCGGCGACGTAGAACGGGATGCCGTGCGCGCCCGCGAGCAGCGCAACGCCGTACGTGCCGATCTTGTTCGCCGTGTCGCCGTTGGCCGCGATCCGGTCGGCGCCCGTGATGACCAGATCGATTCGGCCCTGGCGCATGACGGCCGCCGCCATGTTGTCGCAGATGAGCGTCACGTCGATGCCGGCCTGCTGGAGCTCCCACGTGGTGAGCCGCGCGCCCTGCAGCAGCGGGCGCGTCTCGTCGGCGTAGACGGCCACGCGCTTGCCCGCCTCGTGCGCGGCGAAGACGGCCGCGAGCGCGGTGCCGTACTCGACCGTGGCGAGGCCGCCGGCGTTGCAGTGCGTCAACACCGTTTGGCCGTCGGCGATGAGCGTCATGCCGTGCTCGCCGATGCGGCGGCAGATCGCGCGGTCCTCCTGGTAGATCGCCCCGGCCTCGTCGAGCAGCCGCTGGCGGATCGCCTCGACGCGCTCGCCCACGCACGAGCGCGCGAGCGTGCGCATCCGGTCGAGCGCCCAGAACAGGTTCACGGCCGTCGGCCGCGCGCCGGCGAGCGTGTCGGCCGCCTGCTCGACGTCTGCGATGAGCGTCTCCGGCGTCGTCGCGCGCGAGTTCCGAGCGCCGAGCACGACGCCGTAGGCGGCCGCGACGCCGATCGCCGGCGCACCGCGCACGACGAGGCGCTTGATCGCGTCGGCCACCTCGGCCACCGTGCGGCACGCGACCTCGACGTGCTCGGTCGGCAGCTTCGTCTGGTCGATCATCCAGAGCGCGCCGTCGCGCCACTCGAGCGTGCGAATCGCCATGGGTCTCTGACGCTCCTAGGCGTACAACATCAAGAAGAGCATCGTCGTTGCGTTGAACAGAAAATGAAGCACGATCCCCGGCACGATGCTGCCCGTCAAGTCGAACAGATAACCGAACAGCAGGCCGAGGAAGAAGATATTGACGATCACAAACGCCCCGGGGTGAAGAAGGCTGAACACCAAGGCGGACACGACGATCCCCACGGCCGAGCCCGCGTACCGCTTGATTGCCTGGAACAGCACACCCCGGAAGATGACCTCCTCGAAGAACGGGGCCGTGAGCCCGATCGCGACGATGAGCGCGACGCGGCCGAAAACCGACGTAGTCTCGCGGTATTGCGTGAGCGCCTCGTGCTCGACCATCTCCCATCCGAACACCTCGAACACAAACCGGATCGCGGTCTCGAGCACGGGCAGGAGTGCCCAGGTGAAGGCGAAGTAGGCGACGACGCCGATGCCGATGTGACGCCAAAGCCGACGAGAGCTGAAGCCGAGACCCCGCCACAAATTGCGCCCGTGCGAGCGCATCACAACCGCGGCCAGAACAAGGATGGCGGCCGCGACCACCAGCGTGGCCAACCGGGCGTAGCTTTCCAGCGCGCCGCCCCCCTCGTCGGAGTTGTCGCCTGCGCCGTCGCCGGATCCGGCCTTGGTCTCCTCGTCGACGGCCTGGATGCCGTCCCCCGTCACTGCGACGACGGGCCGGGACCCGTGCGTCGCCTGCCCACCGAGTTTTTCAGCAGCGTTGGCGACGAGTGCGACCGTGAATTCGGGCCCGATGAGCAGCACGACGAACAGCACGAGCGCCTGGAGCGGCGTCCACGGCACCCGGGTCACGTAGAGCCGGCGCCGGCGCCACGACGGCGTGGCGGCGAACATGGCGACGCAGTGCACGCCGATCAGCGCAGCCACCACGAACGCCGCGAGCAGGGCAAGGGGCACCCCTTCCGCTTCGGTTTGCCCATCCTCAACGCTCCGGAAGGCTGCACTTGCCCAGGCCACCGCAACGAGGCCAAGCATGCCGGCCAAGGTGATGATGTAGATGGGCCAGGAGCGTTTCATCGCGATCACGGCATTCGTCGTCGTGTCAGGGGCCTCAAACGTACCACACGCCGCGTGACGCCCCAACGCAAAAGAGCGGCGGCAGGACGTGACCGCCCCAAGAAAAATAGGGACAGGCACCTATTTCTCCTATCGATGGCCAGGGCTCATGTGTCCCGCGCCAGGAATAGGAGAAATAGGTGCCTGTCCCTATTTTTCGTTTCTCTAGAACGCGAGCTGGTAGCGCTGCGTCCGGCGGTAGTAGTCGAACGCTTCCTTCGGGAAGCTGAAATCGAACTCGAACGTGAGCTCCTTCTTGGCGCCCGTGTCGAGGTCGAACTCCCACTTCAGCTCGCCGGTCGCCTCGTCCGGGTCGATCTTGTCGGTCGCTTCGATGAGCTTGACCCTTACGTCGGCGTCCTGCGAGACGGGGACCTGTTCCTCGACGACGATCGAGACCGTCTTGCCGGTGTAGTTCTCGACGGTGACCTTGACCGTGTTGCGGACGCCCACCTTGTTGCGCGTCTTGGAGACCTTCGTGCGGTCCTTGAGGATCTCGCGCTCGACCTTGATCCGCTCGTCGGGGCCGAGTGAGAGCTCGAACTCCTCGGTGGGCGCAACGCCGTCGATGCGCGCCCGGCCGATGAAGTCGGGCCCGAGGAACACGTGCACGGGCCCGGTGAGCAGGTGCAGCTCGCTCGTGTTCGTGACCGTGGTCTCGAGGAAGGCGGTCGGCCGGATCTTCGGCACGATCGTGTAGCGCATCTCGCCGTCGAGCTTGATGATGCCGATCGTCGTGCGGTGCGGCTCGTTGTCCGACGGGATCGTCTCGCTCTTCTTCACCTCGAAGACGGCCGACGTGCCGCGTTCGGCCACCGTCGCGAGCGCGCGCTCCATCGGCGCAGCCGCTTCCGCGTCGGGTGTAACGACGTAGAGCGTCAGTTCCTCACCCGCGGCCTCGCCTTCGGTGTCCTGCCCGTCTCGTCCTTTGGTCCTGCGGCCCGCTTTCTCCTCCTTCTCCTCGAGCTCGCGCCAGCCGCTGTCGAGGACCCACGGCGCCAGCTCGGGCACCTGGGCGCCGATGGCGGGCTGGGCGGTCGAGAGCGCGAGCTTCACGTCGGTCCAGTCCTCACCCGTCTTCTGCGACACCGTGCCGTAGTAGGTGAGCTCGACGGTCCCCTTGTCGATATCGGCCCGGGCGTCGTAGAGCGGTCGCCACGTCGCGCCGCGCACGACGTAGTCGAGGGCCAGGTCGAGCGTGCCGTCGCCGAGCGCCTCGACCGAGACGGTGACCTGCTTCGTCTCGACGACGCGCTCGCGCTTGTACTCGCCCAGCTCCTTCTGCTTGATCTCGAGCTCCTTCTTGAGCTCGCGCATCTCGATGTTCTTCTCGCGCGCGGCCGTCATGAGCTCTTCGAGCGTCGTGCCGACGTACTCGACAATGCCGCGCCACTCCTCGGTGTTGACGTCCTTGAACTGGAACTGCTGCGCGGCCGCTTGCTGGGCGTGGAGCTTCATCTGGGTGATGAACTCGCGCTGCTCGGCGAGCACGGCGAGCTCGTCGGTCGCGGCCTGGATCTTGTCCTCGAGCGCCTGGACCTCGTCGCGCAGCGCCTGCACGCGTTCCTCGGGCGTGTCCTTGGTGTAGACCACCTTCGAATCGATCCCCAGCAGCCGCGCCGTGGCCGAGCCCGCGCCCGAGGCGCGCAGCGAGTCGTCGTCGAGCCACCGTGGCAGCGCCGTGAAGACGAACTCGTACTCGCCCGGTTGGACCGTGAGCGTCGCCACGCGGCGCACGAGCGCACGATCGCTGTAGACGGTCACCTGGCTGATCTTCGAGTCGACCTCCTGGGCCGCGTTCTCACCGGCCAGCGCCAGGCCGCCCGCCACGACAATCGCACAGCACAGGAAACACACAACACCCGTCCTCATAACACACCTCCTATGAAACCGAGGTCTCATCTACCATGCAACGCTCCGTAGGAAACGTGCTCGCACGCGTTTGTTGCGCCTCGCGGCGCCACTGCCTGATGCTGTCCGACACATCATGAGGAGCGCGCTTCAGCGCGCTTGCCGACCCGTATAGGCCAGGGCTTCAGCCCTGGTATCATGGCCGCACGTCATCCCCAAGAGCGCGTTTCAACGCGCTTCTCGTCCCGGCTTTAGCCTTCGTCCGACGCGATCCGCTCGAGGCGTGAGTGGGTCTTGCCCCTCTCGTGGCGCTCCTGCTGGTTGTCGATGTAGTCGACGACGAACGGCAGCCGCTTCTTGCCGAAGCTCACGACGCCATAGCCGGTTTGCCATTGGAGCGCCTTGGCATGGCCCAAGTCGTTGTTCACGTGGTGCGAGCTCGCGCCTTTGAGCTTCCCGATCCACTCGGCGATCTGGAGTGTCGGCGGGACATGCACGGCGAGGTGCACGTGGTTTGCCGTGCCGCCAATGGCGTAGCAGCGGGCACCGTCGGTGCCGTCGCAGCGCTGCCGGAGGAAGGCGTACAGCTGGTCGCGAAACGCCTTGCGGATCATCGGCGCGCTGTCCTTGGTGTGCCACACGATGTGGAGAAAGATCTCGGAGTAGACGTTGCGCGGCATTCGGCACCGTCCCTCGGCGGCTAAAGCCACGTGTCGAGAAGCCCGTTGAAACGGGCTCTATTATGTGGTTTTGGGTGCCGCGAGACCAGCCCTAAAGGGCTGGCCTATGGTGCTCCTCGAAGCCCGCTGAAGCGGGCTCATCCATGTAGTTGTGGGCGTCGTGGGACCAGCCCTAAAGGGCTGGCCTATGGTGCTCCTCGAAGCCCGCTGAAGCGGGCTCTGTTGCAGTTCCTCATCGCCCCAGAGCGCGTTTCAACGCGCTTGGGCCTACCCATAGGCCAGCGCTTCAGCGCTGGTATCCAAGTGCGGAATCAACGACACCCGAAGGGCGTTTCAACGTCCTTCTCGAAAGCAGGGGGCTTCAGCCCATTCAGAAACGCCTGCGTCTAATGCGCTAGTCATCCTCATGCAGGGCGGCGTGGAGGGCCTCGGCGGCCGCGGCGGTCATGGTGGGGGCGGCCTTGATCTGGTCGAGCGTGGCGGCGCGGATGCGTGCGAGGCTGCCGAAGTGCCGCAGCAGGGCGCGCTTGCGCGCCGGCCCGATCCCCGGCACCTCGTCGAGCGCCGAGGCGAAGTGGGCTTTACGCCGCACCTGCTTGTGGTAGGCGATGGCGAACCGGTGCGCCTCGTCGCGGAGGCGCTCGAGCAGGAACTGCACGGGCGAGTGTCGCCGCAGGCTCACGGGCTCCTTGACGTTCGGCAGGTAGACCTTGTCGAGCTTGAGCCGGTCCGCCTCCCGGGCTTCGGCGCTCCGGGCCGCCTTGTCCTTGGCGATGCTCACGACGTCGAGCGCGCGCAGGCCGAGCTCGTCGAGCACGGCGAGCGCGACGTTGAGCTGCCCCTTGCCGCCGTCGATCACGATCAGGTCCGGCAGGCCGCCCTCGCCCTTGGCCCGCGTGTAGCGCCGCGAGAGCACCTCGCGCATCATGGCGTAGTCGTCGCCGTGCTCGACGGTCCGGATGCGGAACTTGCGGTAGTCGGCCTTCGCCGGCTCGCCGTCGCGGAACACGACCATCACCCCGACACGGTGCGCGCCGGCGATGTTCGACATGTCGAAGCAGTCGATCCGTTCGGGCACGCGGCCGAGCCGCAGCACGCGGCGCGCCTCGTCGAGCAGATCGCGCCGGAGCGTGGTGCGGTCCTTGGCGGCCTCGAACGCGGCCTGCGCGTTTTTCGCGGCGAGCTCGACGAGGTTATGCTTCTCGCCCCGTTTCGGCGCCGCGACCTCGACCGGGCCGCCGCGCCGCTCGGCGAGCACCTCGGCCACGCTCGCCGCGTCCACGGGCGCGACCGGCACAAGCACCTCGGGCGGAACGATGCCGGCCGCGCTGTAGAAGGTCAGCAGGAACGCGCCGAGAAACACCTCGTCGGGCTCCTGCACCTTGGAGAACGAGCGCGTCGTCGTCTCGATCAGCCGGCCCTCGCGCACGTGGAGGACGGCGATCTGGAGCTCGTCCGCCTCGCGGTACAGGCCGAACGCGTCGCGCGAGGCCCATCTGGTCGAGATAACGCGCTGGCGCTCGAGCGTCGCCGTGGCCGCGGCGATCTGGTCGCGCAGCCGGGCGGCCTCCTCGAAGTTCTCGTCGGTGGCGGCCGTTTCCATACGGCGCTCGAGGTCGGCGACGAGCGCCTCGCCCTGGCCGCGCAGGAACTGGACCACGTTGCGGATGATGACCGCGTAGTCGGCCTCGCTGATGCTGCCCACGCACGGGCCGTAGCACTTGCGCATCTGGCAGTTGAGGCATGGCCGGCCCGTGCGCTGCGCCTCGCGGAACTGCGCGTCCGAGCATTGCCGCAGCGGGAAGATCTCGTGGAGCATCTTGACGGTGGCCCGCACCTTCTTGGCCGACGAGTACGGGCCGAAGTAGAGCACGCCCTCGCGCGGGCGGGTCCCGTCTCGGGGTTTTCGCCGGAGCCGGACGATCTCGAGCCGCGGGTACGGCGTGCGGGTATTGATGCGCAGGCTGAGGTAGGTCTTATCGTCGCGCCAGAAGACGTTGTAGCGCGGCTGGTACTCCTTGATCAGCGTCTCCTCGAGCAGCAGCGCCTCCTTCTCCGTCGAGGTGACGATCGTGTCGACGCCGGCCACCCGGCGCATCAGGAACGGGACGCTGGGCCGGGTGTCGCGCTCGGGCGCGAGGTACTGGCGCACGCGCGCGCGCAGGTCCTGGGCCTTGCCGACGTAGATCACTCGGCCGGCCGAGTCCTTCATGATGTAGACGCCGGGCGAGCGCGGGATGTCGTCCAGGATCGCGGGATCGAGCGGCGGTGCGCCCGCCCGCCGACGTGTGCCGTTGTCTGCCATACCACCAAGGGGCCGTTGCGAAACAGGTTGCCCGGTCGTTCGGCCCAGTATAGCACTCGATTCGAGGCTCGGGCCGTGCCGAAAGCCGTTGACGGGTCAATCTGGAACCACCTATTATACCCAATGACAAATGAGACAACCGCCCCGCCGTACGCGCGCGTTCGGACGCGCGTACGCGCACGCTCGGGTGCGGGGCGTGCTTGCCCGGCTCGGTGCTGGGCAAACCCCAGTGGGGGATTAGCTCAGTTGGTAGAGCGCATGCATGGCATGCATGAGGCCACCGGTTCAAACCCGGTATCCTCCACCATCTTTTTTGCCGCGACGAGGTGACCTATGTTTCTCCGGTCTCCTACGAGGCGAACGGCGCGGCAACGCGCTGCGCGGCACCGCCCGCCGCGTCGTTGGCGCCGCGTCGTGCTTGCCGCTTCCGTCATTGCGCTCGCGTTCGCGCTCGGCCCGGCCAGGGCGCTGCTCGCCGACGACGAGCCGCCCCGCCTGGCTGCCGAGATGACCGCGCAGGCGGCCGGCGAGGCACCGCCCGCCGGGGCCACTCCCGAGAAGCCCCTCATCTACTGTCTGAAGATCGACACGATGATCAACGGGATCATGACGAGCTACGTGCAGCGCGGCCTCGAAGCGGCCAAGGAGGCGGGCGCCGATCTCGTTGTCATCGAGCTCAACACGCCGGGCGGCACCGTCGCCGCCTCGATCGACATCAGCAACCTGCTCAACGCGACGACGCTGCCCAACGTGGCCTGGGCCAACACGGAGGCCACCTCCGGGGGCGCGATGGTCGCCTACGCGTGCGACGACATCATCGTGTCCAGGGGCGGCACGGTCGGCGACGTGATCCCGATCATGATCGGCTCCGGCGGCCAGATCGTCGAGCTGCCCGAGAAGATCGTCGGCTACGTCGCCCAGAAGATGCGCGCGAACGCCGAGGCGAACGGCCACGACCCCGACCTGGCCGAGGCGATGGTGCGCACCTCGATGGAGATCCGCTACGACGACTACGCCCGCGAGATGGAGGCCGAGGGCATCCGGCTCGGCATCCCCGAGCAATACCAGGGCGACGAGGAGCGGCGGGTCTCACCGGCCAGCGTCACAGTCGGCACGAGCCACGGGCAGCCGTCGGCCGAGGAGTTCGGCAAGGACTACATCATCAAGGAAGGCCAGGTGGTCAATTTCACCGCGCGCGAGGCGCTCTTCTTGCGCGTGGCCATCGGGCGCGCCAACACGATCGACGCGGATACAGCGGCGCCCGGCGTGGAGCGAATCACCGACATCGAGCAGTTCGCCCATCTGCGCGGGGCCAGGATCGTCACCGTCAGCCGATCGTGGTCGGAGAACGCGTGCTATTTCCTGACGAGCCCGGGGCTCGTCGTGCTGCTCCTGATCGGCGCCTTCGTTGGCATCGGCACCGAGCTGAAAGTGCCCGGGTTTGGCTTCCCGGGGATCTTGGGGCTGACGTGCCTCGCGCTGCTGTTCTTCGGGCAGATGGGGACCGGGGCGGCCAAGTGGACCGACCTGATCCTGCTGGTGATCGGCATCATCCTGCTCGGCATTGAGATCTTCGTCATTCCCGGCTTCGGCATTCTCGGCGTGCTCGGCATCCTCTGCGTGGTCGGGGGCCTGATCATGATGCTTGTCGAGGATCCCCCCGCGGCGCCCGAGAAGCTGCCGATCGTGGCAAATCAGATCCTGAACGCGATCTTGCTGCTCGGCATCGCCATCGTCGGCAGCGCCGTCGGCCTGTTCCTTATCTACTACTTCGTCCTGCCGCGGACGCAGTTCCTCGGCGCCGTCGTGCTCACCTCGCAGCAGCGGCGCGCGACCGGCTACCATGCGTCCGAGGGCACGGAGCTGGCCGAGCCCGAGAAGCTGATCGGCCGCACGGGCGTGGCCAAATCGAAGCTGCGGCCCGCGGGCCGGGCGATCTTCGACGGCGAGCCGTACGACGTGGTGACCCGGGGCGACTACCTCGAGCCGGGCGCCGAGGTCGAGATCATCGAGGTGAAGTCCAACCGCATCGTTGTGCGCGAGAAGCGGCCGCCTGCCGACACGCAACAGGGAGAGGAAACGTAGGCCATGGTATTGGTGGTCATACTGCTGGCGGTCGCCGGTGTCGCGCTCATTATCGGCGAGGTCTTTGTTCCGGGCGGCATCATCGGCACACTGGGGCTGCTCGCCCTGATCGGCTGCATTGTGCTGGCGGTTGGGCACTTCCCGACCGGCGGCATCATCGCCACGGTGCTTCTGATCCCGGTCGCTGGGCTCGGCGCCTGGCTCTTCGCGTTCCGGGTGCTGCGCAAAACGCGGCTGGGCCAGAGCGTCTTCCTGCAGTCAACTCAGAAGGGCGTGAGCGTTCTGTCGGGCTCGGCCGAGGAGCTGATGCAGCTCGTCGGCAAGCGCGGCGTGGCGCTCTCGTACCTGCGGCCCGCGGGTGTGGCCGACATCGACGGCGACCGCGTGGACGTTGTGAGCGAGGGCGAATACGTCAAGGCGGGCACGCCGATCGTCGTGCTCGAGATCGAGGGCAGCCACCTCGTCGTGCGCCCCGTCGACGACGAGGGCGAGCAAGAGCGTGCAACGTAGACAGACCTGGTGCGAGCCATGATTGGCCCAACCGACATCATCAGCCAGATTGCTCAAGACAAGCCGTTGGCGCCTGCCTTGATTGCGGTGATCCTCGTGATCGGTCTCATGGTGCTTATCATCATGGGACTGATCATCACCTTCTTCCGGGTCTGGATGAAGGCCTGGACCGGCGGGGCGCCGATCAGTTTCGGCCTCTTGATCGGCATGCGCCTCAGGAAGGTGCCGGCCGAGCGCCTCGTCGACGCGATGATCATCTTGCACAAGGCCGGTTTTCACGACGCCACCTACGACAAACTTGAGCTCCACCACGTCGCGGGCGGCGACGTGATGCAGGTGGCGCGCGCGCTGGCGGCTGCGCGGGTTGCCAACATGCCTTTTGCCTTCGGGCACGCGGCGGCCATCGACCTCGATGGCCGCGACGTCGTCGCCGAGGTCGAACAGGTCACACGCGAGGCGCACGCATAGAGGGCAACGAATCGCACTCATCGAATAAGAACAACGGGTCGAGGGAGGATTTCATGAACGCACTACGACGTGATGCGGTGGCGAAGGCGCTCGGGGCTCTTGCATGCGCCGCTGTGCTCATCGGCGTTGTGTTGGCCGGCATAGCGTCGGCCGGCGCGGCGTCGTACGGCCACGAGCTGGTTGCCCAGGGCTCCGACAGCAAGCCGATGGGCACCGGCCTGATCGTGCTGTTCGCCATCTTGGCCATCTTCGTCCTGATCCTTTTGGGGGTCATCCTGGCCTTCTTCAAGATCTGGATTCGGGCGTACGCCTCCGGGGCGCACGTGACCTTCGGCACGCTGGTTGGCATGCGCCTGCGCAAGGTGCCGGCCAGCCTGATCGTCGATGCGCGCATCATCGCCGCCAAGGCGGGCCTGGCCGGCACAACGACCAACGACCTCGAGACCCACTTCCTCGCCGGCGGGAACGTGATCCAGGTGGTCCGGTCGCTTGTCGCGGCGGGCAAGGCCAACATCGACCTGTCGTTCGAGAAGGCGGCCGCCATCGACCTGGCCGGCCGCGACGTGTTCCAGGCCGTGCAGATCAGCGTCAAGCCCGAGGTGATCGACGCGCCCGACCCGACCAAGGGGCCCGACAAGGTCGGCGCCGTCGCCAAGGACGGCATCCAACTCTGGGCCAAGGCGAAGGTGACCGTCCGGGCCAACCTCGCCCGGCTCGTCGGCGGCGCGTGGACCGAAACGGTCGTCGCCCGCGTCGGCGAGGGGATCGTCACCACGATCGGCTCGGCCGAGTCGCACAAGGCCGTGCTCGAGAACCCCGACATGATCTCCAGGAAGGTGCTTGAACGCGGCCTCGACTCGGGCACGGCATTCGAGATCCTCTCGATCGATATCGCCGACGTCGACGTGGGCGAGAATATCGGCGCCCGGCTCCAGACCGACCAGGCCGAGGCCGACAAGCGCGTCGCCCAGGCCAAGGCCGAGGGCCGGCGCGCCATGGCCGTCGCGCAAGAGCAGGAAAACATCGCCCGTGTGGCCGAGATGCGCGCGCGCGTCGTCGAGGCCGAGGCGCAAGTGCCGCTGGCGATCGCCGATGCGTTCCGGCAGGGCAACCTGGGCGTGATGGACTACTACAACCTGCGCAACATCCAGGCCGACACCTCGATGCGCGAGTCGATCGGCGGCCAGGGCCCGCGCGACAAGAAGAAGCCTGAACAGCCGTAATAAGTCATGATCGAGTTCCTGCGCACCATAGCCGACGATGACAACGGCAGCCCGATCGGCCTGCTGGTCTTCCTGGCGTTTGTCGTGATCTCGTCGCTCATCGGCGCGCTGTCCAAAGCGGCCAACAAATCGCGCCAGCGCCGCGGGCAACAGCCGCGCAGCCAGGGCCTGCAGCCGCCGAGCGGTGCCGCAGATCGGCCGCCGACAGTGGACCAGTTTCTCGATCAGATTCGCCGGATGGCCAAGGGCCAAGCCGGGCCGGCCGGAGGTCGCGAGCCCAGGCCAAAGGGACCGCTGTCGACGCCGGTGGCGCCCCTTCAGGCGCGCGGCGCGCCAGGTACTCCGCCGCCCCCACCGAGGCCGATGAGGCCGCGGGCGGCTGGTGGGCAGCCGATGCGGGCACCGGCGCCACCGTCACGCCCGGTTCGGCCGGGCATGCGGCCCACACCCCGGCCCGTCGAGACCGTGCCGAGGCCGGCACCCGTCTCGAGGCCTCCGGAGCCAGCCATCCCCGCCGTCACCGCTGGGCCGAGTGACGTGATGAAGCAACTGGCCGCGCTGGCCGAGCGACCGCAACGACCGCCGACAGCCGCTCCGCCCAAGCGTGGGCCTCGGCCCAAGCCGAAGCCGGCGAAGGGGCCGGCGAAGGAACCGCCGAAACCTGTGCTCGCCCCTGCCGGCGCCAGACCGGCCGACCTGAGGGCGGCGCTGCGCCAGCGGCTCGCGGCCGGCCCGATCGCGCTGCGCGAGGCGATCGTGCTCGGCGAGGTCCTCGGCCAGCCGATCAGCATGCGGCGCCACCACGTACGCCGGCCGGGATCCGTCGGGCGCTTGATCTAGCGCGCCTGCTTGATCGAGCGGGCGGCGTCATGGTATTGAGGTCGGCCCGGCGCCAAGCCGGGCCGAC
>Ga0307430_1000409_pt1 | contig 37620 bp, 28 predicted proteins | sample SalMarWE160130MG_FD_202159 | JGI IMG/M metagenome (GOLD analysis project Ga0307430, IMG submission 202159) | Salt marsh sediment microbial communities from the Plum Island Ecosystem LTER, Massachusetts, United States - WE1603-130 | ecosystem: Environmental > Aquatic > Marine > Intertidal zone >...
CTATGGTAACTATGCTTTCAAAGCCATCCATCCTTCGGATACCTTCGCGCCAGAATTCTTTCAATCTCTCTTCATTTAATTCATAATTCCATCTTCCCGATCCAAAACGTCTCCATTCGTCATGAGCTCGCATCAAAGGCTCATGGTGAGACGTTCCTATTACAATCCCGTATTCATCAGCTAATTTTGGATTTTGGGGGTCATCGACGTAGAAAGCTCTGCCCCACATTGCGGGCCAGAGGTAGTTGCCTTTCATGCGCAATATAAGTTCGAATACTTTTTCGTAGAATTTCGAATTAAACCCACCGAATTTCTCATAAGCCCACCCTGTAAGCGCGGGAGCTTCATCGTTTATGAATATGCCCCTGTATTTAACGGCAGGTTCTCCCAGGCTATGACGTCCCGGTAAAACGTAGAGATTTTTCTTTTTCTCTACGGGTACATCAGCCCACCAGTACCATGGTGAAACACCAATTTGTGATGAAAGTTCAAACATACCGTATATTGTGCCGCGCTTATCGCTTCCCGTGATAACCAGAGCTCTATCAACGCCGGGTAATGGATTTTCCACGACTTTGATTAGAAATGTTTCCCATTTTCCTTTGATATCTTCTACGTCAAGTTTTTTATCTTTTATTAATTTATCAAGTATTTTACTCTTTCCGAGTGTTCCGACTATGACGATTTCTTTTGATTCGGGAACTTTATCGTTAAATACCTCTGGTTCGGAATTCGTTACCATTTTGATGTCAGCTTTTAGAAGTTTTGCTACTCGAATTACTCCGGGATAATCTTCGGAGCTCACATATAATGGTACGGACTTTCCGGAAGAAGAAAGAGCAAAACGTCCTTCTCCGTTGTTAACGGAAATGTATGATTTGTTATCAGTGGACTTTTTGACGGCTGAACAGGACGTAATTAGTACAAAAAAGAGTAGTATGAGATGTAAAAACTTACGAGAATGATATAATAAAAGATTATAATTTAGAGTATCACATTTTTTAGAAATGTTTTTTATTTTAAAACAAGTAAAGTTCATTTTTCGTTCAGTATAATAAATGCTTTTTTTCTGAATGTCAAGGGATGTTTTAGGATGGTTGGTCGGTTGGACTGTTGGTCCGTAAAAACAGACTAACAGACCCACGCACTAACACACCAACATAGGAACTAACTACTTTTCCTCATCCATAAAAACCAATCGAGGAATAAAAGTAATAGTAATAAACTTATAAAGAACCAGTTGTGGCGAAGGTTTATCCATATTTCCTTTTCTTTGATTTCAAAGTTTGTCTTTTTTAAAGAGTTATCCCACTCTCCTCCTCCGCTTATATTTCCGATACTTGAAAGTATTGTCGAGTCTATGCCCATTTTATCGCCGAATTCTCCTACAATCAAAACTGAATCTTCTATGCTTTGTGACGGCAGAGTGATTTTGAAATGATGTAAACCTTCAGAAGGTTTTTTTATTACTAAGGAATCTGCTATTACTGGTATTTTTTGCCCATCCCAAAAAAAAGTTTTATCCAGATCTTTATTTTTATTAAATTTAAGTATAAAATCTTCTCCTTCGGCCAGCTTTTTTGAATAAGATATGCTCATTTCTTCTTGTGTCAGTTTTTCCGTTAAATTATCCATTAATTCTTTAAAGAAATTTTCTGAATATATTTTTTTATCCGAAAGAGCTAATTTCCATAGTTCAAGATAGGTAAATTGAGTAACGGTTCCTTCTCCCTGCGGCATTAAGTATCCGACGTTTTCTCCTAAAATTTCGAGGGCTTTCGTATTTCTTCTTATGCCACCAGGCTTTAGATAATAGCTTTCGGGAAGTTTTCCCGAATATTTACTTACGGTAGAAGCAATAACCGGTAGAAAATTCAAACTTGAGGATGCAGAACTGACCACGAGTATATTTCCTCCTTCTTTCAGATAATTGCCAATATTTTCTTTATACTTATCCGGATTGTCTAAGAGACAGAGCATATCGTATTCTTGTAAGTTTTGATGTTTTATTTCGTCTTTTTTATATCTCTCAACTATCCATCTTTTATCTTCAAAATAGCGTTTTATAAATTTGTAATTCCAATTTGGAATCTCACTTATAATTAGGAGTCTACGTTTTTTCTTAACATCAAGTGCCCAGTTAGTCTTATCTGTAGTGTCATTTTCTATTAGAAGATTTAATTGTATGTTGTTTTTTCCTATGGAAGGTAATAAAGAAAAGTCCAATATACCTTCCTTTATGACTTTTTTTCTTGTAGTTTGATTTTTGTAATTTATCTCAAGCATAGCTGTGTTAGGAGTTTTATAGTATACAATAAGTTTAACGGAGTCTCCCTCTACCACCGAACTGGGTCCGTAAACCGAAATAAAACCTTTGTTGGTTTCCGCTGTAAGCTTAGGAAAGACAAAATAGACCGGTATTCCAAGTTTACTTGCCACTTTGATTGGATTTTCGCCTTTAGTATTGGATCCATCTGAGTATAGAATTATAAAGCTCGCGTCTGCGTATGTTTTCACCGACGTAAGTATAGCCTTTCCAATATCTGTTCCGTTTTCTTTTTCTCCGAAGTAAAAACTTTTTAGAGTGACAGGTGATTCGATTTCTATTCTTTTCGCATGATTCATTGACTCGCTCTTATCGATCAATGAAATTCCATAAGGGGAAACTCTTTTCTTGAAATAAAACACAGGATGGAAAATCATCAGGATAAGAAGACCCAGGATGATCCACTGCGTTAGTCTCGTTTTCATTCTATAATAGCGCTTTCCGGGAAAAGTTTTTGTACTTTTCGAATCAATGAAGTATCGAAAGAAGCTACAAAACCGTCAAACAAATATTTCTTCCATATCTTGTGGATATCGCTTGCTTCCAGGTTTTCAAGTTCCTTAAGCCACTTTTTAAGAATATTTTTTTCTACTCCCATAGAAGAAGTCATAACCAAAAACCTACTTCTGTTTTCTTTTAGCGAGAGAGCTGTAAGCCAATTTGAGACATCCGAAATTGCTTTTTTTATTTCTTTTTTCTTAGGTTTTATAGTGATATTTTTAATTTTGTTTTCCGACAGGTATATAAGGAAAGGAGAAGGTGCTGTTTCCGGAGAAAATTTAACCTTAAGGTTTCTGTTATTCATGAGCCGAAGAAAAACAAAGAAAGCACAAAAATCGTCGGAAAAAGGAGATGGGGAAATATTTGCGATAAAGTTTTCCTTCCCGTGGTAAATATGTTTACCTATAATTCTTTCTAATTTATAATATGTACTAGAATTAGAAATTATTGTGTCGGGAATCATTTTAACCAGTTTAATTATTTCGTTTTCATTTATTCTTCCGGTAATTCCAAGAGTTAAATTGATTATAGGAGAGGAATACCCGTTAAAATCATTAAGAACGAGGCGTAGTAAATTTGTAGGACCATCTTCCTTTTTGACCGAGAAAAGCTCATTGTTGGAAAGAAGTGATATAAATTGGGCGAGTGCCCTATGAGAATCTACATCTTTAAGATAGAAATAATTGTAACCGCTTTTCTCAAACAATCTTCTTCTGTTTTGGTTTATTTGTGCGGTGGGATTCAATTCGAGACCTAATGAAATTTGTTTTGTTTTACACCTCTCATCTTTTAAGATTTGTATTCCTGAAGGTAAAAGCAGTTCGGAAATCGATAGGAAAAAAAGAATTATTCCCATTCAATAGTTGCCGGAGGTTTGGAGCTAACATCGTATACCACTCTGTTAACCCCGGAAACTTCATTCATTATACGCCGTGCTATTATAGTAAGATCTTCTTTGTTGAAAGAAAACCAGTCCGCGGTCATTCCGTCCTCACTTACAACAGCTCTAAGTCCAATAAGATTCGCGTATGTTCGGGTGTCTCCCATAACTCCTACCGTTTTAACAGGTATGAATACCGCGAATGCCTGCCATATTGAATCATAAAGATTAAGTTCTTTTAGAGTATTTATGAATATGTAATCAGCCTCTTGCAGGATTTCTATGCTTTCTTTAGTAACTTCACCGAGAATTCGTACTCCCAGACCGGGTCCGGGAAAAGGATGTCTTTTGTAGATTTTTTCCGGAATATTTAATAATTTTGCGATCTGTCTGACTTCATCTTTGAAGAAATCCTTTAAAGGTTCAATTAATTCGAGTTCAAGATCTTCCGGAATACCACCGACATTATGATGGGTTTTTATTGTATGGGATGGTCCGACGTCAGAGGTACTCTCGATTCTGTCAGGATATAAGGTTCCCTGAATTAAATATTCGGCGTTTATTACTCTGGCTTCTTCTTCGAATATTCTTATAAATTCTCTCCCTATTATTACTCTTTTTTCTTCTGGGTCGGTAATGCCTTTAAGGGCATCTAAAAAACGCATCCCAGCGTCAATAATCTTTGCTCCAAGCTTAAGTTTTTCCGATATTTCTTTTATTTCTTCCGACTCTCCTTTCCTCATAAGACCGGTATCAACATAAATCGGAATGAAGTTATCTTTCAGGATTTCTTTTGCTATAACAGCAGATACGGTCGAGTCGACTCCACCGCTGTAGGCAAGTACAACCTTACCATTTCCCTTATATTTGTCAGTTATTTCTTGCCGGGCTATATCCAAAAAAGATGAAGAGGTCCAGTCACCTTTTACGTTGCATATCGAATAGAGGAAATTTTCTAAAATTTTTTTGCCTTCCGGAGTATGTGTTACTTCCGGATGAAATTGAAGTCCGTAAATGTTTTCTTTTCTTATACCGGCAAATTCAGAATTACCAGTTTTTCCGATAACTTCAAAACCGGGAGGTAATTTTGTTATTTTGTCACCATGGCTCATCCAGACTGTAGTTTTTTCTGGTAATCCTTTGAAAAGAGTATCATTGGAAGGGGAAAATTCCGCGCTTCCGTATTCTCTTTTTTGGGAGCTTAAAACATCTCCTCCGAAAATTTTTCCAAGTAGTTGTAATCCGTAACATATACCGAGAATTGGGATACCCAATTCGAAAATACCTTTATCGGGAATTGGGGCATTATCTTCAATGACACTCCATGGAGCTCCCGAGAGAATAATCCCCTTTGCGTCCGCTACGGCTTTTGCTGGAGTTTTCGGGGAAAGGATGAGAGCATGAACTTTTAGTTCTCTAATTCTTCTTGCGATTAGATGCGTATATTGGGAACCGAAATCCAGTATTACAATTTTTTCACTCATTTATACCCTTTAAGTTGTCTGATAGCCCTGGCTCTGTCTGATGAAGAAAAAACATAGGAGTTTGCTATTATTACATTCGCGCCGGAGTTGAGTACCGAGTCGATTGTTTCATCATTGATCCCTCCGTCAACTGCTATGTCAAGTTCGGTAGAAATCTCTCTTAATTTCTTTATTTTTTTAAGAACTTCAGGAATAAATTTCTGTCCCGAGAATCCGGGATGCACACTCATTATTAGTACCGAATCGATTTGCTTCAAATAAGGTTTTACAGTGTCCGCGGAAGTGTCTGGATTCAGGACAATTCCGCACTTGGCATTCATTTCGTGTATTTTATTTATTATATTTTTTGGGCTGCCTTCCGATTCCAAATGGAAATATATATTTGAACAGCCTACGTTTATGTAATCTTCAAGATATTTTTCAGGATCTTTTATCATTAAATGCGCGTGGAGAGGAAGAGAGGTTAATTTTCTTATACCTTTTATAACAACGGGTCCGAAAGAGAGATTTGGCGCAAAAACACCGTCTATAACGTCGAGATGTACGGAATCCCCTCCTGCATCCTCAACAGTTTTCAATACTTCACCGAGTGCAGAAAAATCTTCGGCGAGGATCGAAACCGAAACATGAATTTCTTTATTCATTTATATTAATCTCCATATTCATACGAGTATATTAGAAATTATTTCTGATATGTCAAGTCGCCCCCACACCACCAAATAATCAGCCACGGATTAACACAGATAGAAAAAGATTTTGTTGTTTTTTTTAACCCGAAACACGAAACTTTAATCGACCACAGAGAGCACAGAGAAAAAAGAACACACAGAGAACTCAGCGCGTTTTTCGGTGCTTAAAACATTTTCTTAATTGAAATAGAAGCGAGGTCTGACCATTCATCAGGAACGCGGTCAATTTCCCCACCGTGGAAATTGCCGCTCGCTCTCAGCCTCGCTCCTCTTGAAATCTAAAGATTTCAAGAGTCCGTGGCCGCTCGGTCTTGTGAGACGTCCTTCTGAACGGTTAACCCTCGCTTCATTCATGGTGAAATGTACAAGAAAAATCGTGAAACTCCTCTTTTATGTGGCTTGACATGGTTATGATTGTTGCTTAGTATAAAAAAACAACTATGTTAAGATAAATGATAAATGGAAAGCGAAATGTTAGATAATCATAATGATGAAGAATACTGGAAAAGATTAATTGAATTGCAAGACAATTCGGAATATGTAAATGAGATTGAACCTGCGTATGCATTTTATGACTATGCTCCGGAATATTTAAGATTAAATTTCGTTGATATCCAAAAAAACGAAAAAGACCCTCCAGATTTTTTTCTCAAACTAAAGAAAGATAATTTGATAAATTTAGAAGTTACCTCTTTAGCTAATGAATTAATATTTAAAACAAATAAATTTATAAAAAATTTAAAAGAGATCAAAGCTATGGGTCTTGAGGAGTGGATAAACAGGGGGAAACCACATCATTACTGGGATGAAGAAGATTGAAACTATATAAAAAAGGAGGGGATAGAAAGTGAGGATAGAAAAAGAGTACCAAAAAGATTTTAATGCCAAGCCGAAAGAAAGAAATGTTTTCATATTTATGGACGGCACGTGGAACGATGAAAATGGGAAACAGGGAAGCGGGCTTGTTACAAATGTTTTTAAGCTTCACAGTTCTCTGGAAGAAGATTCCGCGACCCAGATATCGAGATATTTTAGAGGTATTGGCAATGATGATGATTACGGATTTTTTGGAAGATATGTATGCGGAGGAACTGGAAGAGACGAGAGGAGAATTAGAGATGAAGCTTATGCAACAATCGTAAGGGAATATCATCCGGGAGACAAAATCCATATTTGCGGCTTCAGCAGGGGAGCGGCAAGCGCCAGAATGCTTGCCAATCAAGTTTATAAGGAGGGTATTCCTGAAAGGATCAAAGTCATATGGCAAACAAATGCAAACAGAACAACAAGAAATATCGAAGACAGATTCGTGCGATACATCTCAAGCGGTAAAAAGCACAAAATCGACATCGAATTTCTTGGTGTATGGGACACTGTGGGAGGTTTCGGCATACCCATAAATATTCTGGGAATACCATTCGCAAGATGGAATTTATTTAAGGATATGCATATCGCAAAGAATGTAAAAAAAGCTGTCCATTGCGTTTGTATGGACGAGACAAGAAATGCCTATGTTCCAACATTAATGAATTATAAACCCAAGGTAACAGAAGAAGTCTGGTTCCCCGGAGTACATTCAGACGTTGGCGGAAGTTATAAGGAGGATGCGTTAGGTAAAATATCTCTCAAGTTTATGTTAGACAGGCTTAAAAAACATTCGAAGAAATATAAAGTCAAAATTGAGTTTAGAAAAGAAGTCTTAAAGAGCTATACTGAAATCGGAGATGCGGAAGAATTCGTTTTTCATTTCTTTGGTCTCGGTTGGAAAAAATCTATCAGGAAAATTCATGTAATAAAGAATAATAAAGTAGATAAAAATATCCCCCCAAAGATTCACTCTTCAATGGTAAAATTGCAGAGAAGCAGAAAAACAACAAGCCTTTCTCGCTTTAGAAAAAATAAAAAAACATTAAGAATCCAGTACAACCCTCCAAACGCGAAAATCATAAGAGATAAATATGAGGTTGTGGATTAAGATAGCAGCCGGAAGCCAGGAGCCGGAATTCAGAATCCCTTCCCAACCAAAAAAATGTGTTTTTGAAGAGGGGTGAGGGATGCAAAAGGTTATAACGATTTCAACAGACAGACGAGAAGCCTTATACGATGTCACCCCACAGGTGGTTGAGTGTGTTAAGGAATCTGACGTGAAATCGGGATTTGTTAACGTTTATGCTCAAGGAGCCACTTCTGCTATAATGATTCAAGAGAATTGGGATGACAGTGTTCAAGAAGACGTCGTTGATTTATTAAGAAAGCTAATTCCTCAAGGTATCTGGAAACATGATATACAGGACGGTAATGCAGATTCACATTTAAAAGCTGGTATTGTCGGACCAAGCGAGACTATTCCTATAATCGATAGTAAGCTTGGCCTTTCAACCTGGCAGAATATATTTTTCTGCGAGTTTGACGGACCAAGAAGCAACAGAAATATACTGGTAACAATTTCAAAAGCTTAAAAAAATGAGAATCTGGTCTCTACATCCGAAGTATCTGGACAAAAAGGGACTTCTTGCCCTCTGGAGAGAGACACTTTTGGCGAAACAAGTCCTCGAAGGAAAAACAAAGGGATACAAAAATCACCCACAACTTGACCGATTCAAAAAAGCCAAGAGCCCAACTAACTGTATCAATCAATATCTGGCAACTGTTTATCAGGAATCGGTTAGACGGGGATATAATTTTAATAGTGGCAAAATCAAATGGAACTTCAAGTGCGTAACAATGACAGTAAAGAGCGGACAATTAAATTATGAAAAAACTCATTTGCTCAACAAACTGAAAATACGAGACATCGCAAGATATAAAGAGTTGACCCAAAAAAGAAAAGTAGAACCTCATCCGCTATTCAAGGTAGTTGAAGGTACAATAGAAGAATGGGAAATAATCGGAGATAAAAAATCTGTTTGAGGTTGAATTTTCCGGGAATTTGGTTTATAATATTAATAGGGCTTAAGAAAAAGTTAAATTTTAACTGCAAAAAAAAGAAAGGAGTATTATTTATGAAGTTGAATATAAAAGTACTTGATTTAGTGTTATGTTTTTATGTGTTTGTGATTGCTCAAACTGCTTTTTGCAAGGTAAGGCTTCCGCATTTGATAAGTGATGGTATGGTGCTGCAGCGAGATGCTGATGTTAAAATTTGGGGTTGGGCCAAGTCAGGCGAAAAGATAACAATAAACTTTAATGGAAAGAAATATAATGCGACAACAGGCAAATGCGGCAGATGGGTGGTTACTCTTTCTGATTTAGAGGCTGGCGGTCCATACAATATGAAAATTATTGCAAGTAATGAAATAGTAATAAAAGATGTTCTTATAGGTGATGTTTGGGTGTGCTCAGGTCAGTCTAATATGGTTCTGCCTATGAAAAGGGTAGAGGATCTGTACGAAGATGAAATTGCTCATGCTGAAAATCCTTTTATAAGGCATTTTTTTGTGCCCGAAAGGTATGATTTTAATGCACCCCGGGAAGATCTGGAATGGGGCAAGTGGAAATCGGTGAATCCTGAAAATATTATTCATTTCACTGCAACAGGCTATTTTTTTGCAAAAAAATTATATGAAAAATATCAAGTGCCCGTAGGTTTGATAAATGCAAGTATTGGAGGTACGCCTATTGACGCTTGGTTGAGTGAGAATGCTTTAAAAGAATTCCCTGCATCCCTTGAAATAGCAGAGAAATTCAAAGATAGTGCTTACGTGAATAAAATTGTTAGAGAAGATAAAGCGCGTATCAATAAATGGTACAGTCTTTTAAAACAGCTCGATAGGGGATACTCAAATCCCGAAGAAACATGGTTTGATCCAGGGTACGATGCCTCTGCGTGGGCAACCATGGAATTGCCTGCTTTCTGGGAAGATGAAGGGTTGGAGGACATTGATGGGGTTGTCTGGTTCAGAAAAGAAGTCGATGTTCCTGCTTCCATGATAGGCAAACCGGTAAGACTTTTAATGGGTAGAATTGTCGATAGTGATTCGGTATACATTAATGGTGTATTTGTTGGTACGATTTCATATCAGTACCCTCCCAGAAAATACGATGTACCAAAAGATTTGCTTAAAGAAGATAAAAATACCATAGTGGTTAGGGTTGTTAATAACATAGGACGGGGCGGTTTCATCAAAGACAAACCATACAAGTTAATGGCAGGAGTACAAGAAATAGATTTAAGAGGCCAGTGGCAATACAAATTAGGGGCAAAGATGGATCCCCTAGCCGGTCAAACCTTTGTTCAGTACAAACCATTAGGTCTTTATAACGGAATGATTGCTCCCCTTCTAAACTATAGAATCAAAGGAGTAATATGGTACCAGGGAGAATCCGATGCCTGGGAACCAGTTGAATATCGGAAAATATTTCCTGCTCTTATAAATGACTGGAGACAGAATTGGAATCAGGGAAAATTCCCCTTCCTTTTTGTACAGCTTCCTAATTTTATGGACCCAAAAAACCAGCCATCCGAAAGTAACTGGGCGCTTTTAAGAGAAGCTCAGCTTAAAACGCTTTCTGTTCCTAATACTGGTATGGTTGTTGCCATAGATATCGGGGAATGGAATGACATTCATCCTTTAAATAAGGAAGATGTTGGTAATCGATTAGCGCTTACGGCACGAAAGGTGGCATATGGGGATGAAGACGTGATTTATTCGGGACCTATTTATAAATGTATGGAGATTAAGGGAAACAAAATAATTGTTACGTTTACGAATACGGGTGGTGGTTTAATTGTAAAAGGTGGCGGGAAACTGAAATATTTTGCTATTTGTGGTCCTGATAGAAAGTTTATCTGGGCAAACGCAAAAATCGAAGATAATAAAGTGATTATCTGGAACGACAATATTGGTAGTCCCGTTGCTGTTAGGTATGCATGGGCTGATAATCCTAAAGGTGCGAATTTGTATAATAAGGAAGGTTTGCCGGCATCGCCTTTTAGAACAGATAATGAATAATACTTACAGGAAAAATATTGGTGCGAGATCTATTGACCTCGCACCGTAATCCTTTTTTATTATTACTAAGCGATAATCTTTAGTTGTTTACCTCTGGTTGATATCTATTTTCGATTTAACGATTTGAAGTTTTATTTTCTTGAAAGCGCTCATGTCTTTTACAAGGATAATTTTTGCTCTGCGGACTCTATCTCTTAATTCTTCTATTCTTTTAGATGTTATTTTGACTTTACTTGCAGTTTGGGCGTCCAGGCCCGGCATTTTTTGAGCGTTCTGTAAGAATTGATAATCGTTGTCTAATTTTTGCTGCCATTCGTATATGGTTTGCGGCTTTATGTTTTTTATTAAACTTTCTATTTCTTCGATTTGACGGTTTATAACGATTAATTGTTGTTTTGCAATGAGAACGTTTTGTTTTTTTAGATATCCTTCTAATTCTATAGTTTGAATGGACAGACGTTTTATTTTTGCGGTCAGTTCCATTAATTTTGGTTCTTTCCTGTTAAGATTGAGCATAGCCGTGTTGCAGTAAAGATTGATTTCTTTGATTTTGTTTTTTATTATGCCTTGTTTTTCTCTTGTATTTTCGTATTCCTTCTTTAATTTATCAATTTTGTATTTGTACTCATCAGTCAAATTTAATCTTCTGGCTAGAATATGTCCTTGAGCCATTAATCTTGACGCCTGCATAGCTCGACCCTGGCTTAAAGCCTGCTCAATCTTTCTGAGTAAAAAATCCAGATGCTCTTTTTTCCATTCATGCCATTTTTTTAATTCTTGCAGTTTGAATGCTCTGACTTCCATTTCCATATTTCTTCTTATTCTTGCCATTTTTTCTTTTTCAAGGATTACTTCTCTACCGGTTTGTTCGTCTTTTGTGGTTACTTTACCTTCCACCACTTTTACCAGGGATTCATCGTTAATATAAGAAGCCTCAAATTCGGTTCCCATTACTCCTGAAACGGATAATGGGCTTTTCACTTCAAAGGATTCGCCTTTTACGAGTTTTCTTATCTTAGCCCAGACCCGCCCAATGGAAATGGAAACAGACCTTTTCTGTGTTCCTGAAGTGATTATTCTCGAGTTTTCGTCTATGTAAAGAGTACTGCTGTCGGAATAAAGTATCTCTGCCTGGGAACTATCGTTTGCTATTATAGTATCGTTGTCCTGTATTTCCATGCCTATGGTAGGTATAATTGTACTATCGGCTCTTTTAATTACTACATCATTTGTATAAAAATCTAAAATTGTTCCTAAAATTAATAGTAACATAACTTCTCCTTTTTTATTTTAGATAAACTGACCTTAAATTAGTTCCTCAAATGAATATTTTTTTACCATAGGGACAAATCAGAAGTTACTGCGTATATACCGGTAGATTCACTTTTGCCTTTAAGCTGGATTTTGCCCACAAAATGTATTTTGTAAGTTCCCTGAAGTTGGTTTTTTGTGATTTCCGATATCAATATTTTTGTTTTATATTCTTTGTTCAGGGGTTCAATACGGGCAGATGTATTTACCGGATCTCCTATAGCCGTATATTCAATTCTATTTGCGGAGCCTACATTACCGATCACCGATTCACCCGAACTTATACCGATCCCGATTTCCAGCGGAGATTTCCCTTTTAGTATTTCCTTTTGGTTCAGATAATGGATGCGATTTTGCATTTCAATTGCACAGGAAACAGCTCTGTCGGCATGTCCGGGATGATGTATTGGTGCTCCGAAAAGCGCCATAATGCCGTCGCCTAAGTACTTATCTACCATACCACCGTATTGAAAAATGGTATCCGACATTTCTTCAAAGAAAGCGTTGAGAATGGCTACAATATTTTCAGGCTCTTCTTTTTCGGCCCTTGGAGTGAAACTTCTTATGTCGCAGAATAAGACGCTAATTTCCTGACGTTTCCCTTCAAGACTCAAGGAAGGAGAATTTATTATCTGATTTACAACTTCCTCGGAAACATATCTCGAAAACAGGTCTTTAATCCACTTTTTTTCCTCTTCTCCAAAATAAATTCGGGAAGTGAGGCCGATTAAAAAGGCAAATATTATGCCTACTATTGGTCTTGACATTTCATAAGAGATAAAATAACTCATGTACATTACGATTGTAAATAATAGATACCCCAGGATAATTATAAAAGTAATTATTGGTGAGACATAAGGAGCCGTTTTATTTGCCAGTAATAATGTTAGGAAGATTAAGAAGACTGATATTGTTATTACTATGTATTTGGGAGGTGTAGTAATGGGTTTGGAGAATAAAAGATTATGTATTATGTTTGCATGGCATTCCACACCCGGCAATTTAGCTCCAAAGGGAGTTTGAGAATAATCGTATAACTCCGGAAGTGAAGAACCGAAAAGGACTATTTTCTTCGTGAATAAAGTATCGGGAATATTTCCTTTTACTACATCTACGAATGAAACATACCTGAAGGTTTTTGCATCTCCCTGATATTTTATTCTTAAATAAACATCGTTCTCCAGAGGGATTTCTCTGTTTAGAATTTGTATTTTTCCATTATTATAATCCCAATCTTTTACTGCTCTCATTGCAATGGCAAGAGAGAAAGACGGCATTGTGTTACCCTGGTAATTGAGAAATAGTGGATCTTTTCTTCTTATACCGTCAGGATCAAAAACATCATTGATTAAACCTATAGTAGCTCCTGCTTCTAAATATTCCGGAACGGGAGCGGTTATACCTTCAAAAGTGAGTTCCTTATCAAAAGGATTTTTGATGTTGGGAAGAAAATATTTGCTCAAATCACTCGAAGGTAAGCTTGAAGTGTCTGTGTTTAGATAGGATGCGAGCACTACATTTCCGGCTTTTTTTATTGAGGCTGCGATATAAGAGTCAAAAGAAATAGAAGAAAGGGAGGTTTTTATTTTTTCTTTTATTTCCAAAGAATCTTTGGAAGGAAATATTGTTTTAAAATCATATATTAAACGGTCCAGGTAAACTTTTTTCGCGAAATCATTCATGGAATCAGGTTCGGAGAATATTATATCCAATCCTATTACGTATGGTCTCTGGGCGGAAATGACGTTTATGGCTTTTCCAAAGTAGTATCGCGGCCAATTATGGTATCTGCCCAGTTCTTTAACGCTTTTTGCATCTATATCTACAATATTTATTTCGGTTCTTTCCTGAGTCAGATCAATTTCAAAGAACTCTCTCTTATCATAAAGGAATCGCTCGAGAGGCATATAGATTTCGGGTCTAAATTCCATTAATACAAATAGAATAATTATAATCAGAAAACCGAAAAGCATTAAAGTCGCATTTTTCTTCATAATAGGATAATTACGAATAAAAGTTAATAAAGTCAAGGGTTGTTTTAAACTACGACCTACACAAAAACATATAAAACCACAGATTACACAAGATTATCAAGAGATTTATTGTTTGTTTTACCCAACCTAATCCCCAAAATTTTTCACATGTAGAACTCGTTTTTTTACTAAAACCTAATATCTAAAACCTATTTATTTATGGAGCTTGACATATACTTGGAGTTTAATAACTTTGTCTGGAGGAGCATATTTGATAAAAAAAATACTTTTTTAAGAAAAGGAGATGAAATGAATGAAATAAAAATTATGCCGTGTCTTGACATGAAAGAAGGTAAGGTTGTTAAAGGTGTTCATTTTGTTGATTTGAAAGAAGCCGGAGATCCAGTAGAAAATGCTGCGTTTTATCAAAAAGAAGGAGCGGATGAGCTTGCTATGCTTGATATAGCTGCAACCCTGGAAAATAGAAAAACAAGACTGGAATGGGTTAAAAATGTATCTTCGGTTATCGATATTCCTCTGACTGTCGGTGGTGGAATTTCCACTCTGGAAGATATAAAGTTAGTCCTTTCAGCCGGTGCGGATAAGATTTCCATAAACAGTGCAGCAGTTAAAAATCCTGGTTTGATTAATGATGCAGTTGCATCATTTGGTTCCAGGAGAATAACAATTGCAATTGACGGCAGGAGAAACAATGAGATGCCTTCAGGCTTTGAGGTGGTAGTTGCAGGTGGAACAAAACCCATAGGAAAGGATGCTGTAGAGTGGGCAAAACAATGCGAGAAATTGGGAACAGGTGTGATTCTGCCCACGAGTATGGATGGGGACGGAACAAAAGCCGGTTATGATATAGAATTTACTAAAGCTATTTCCGATGCAGTTGGATTGCCGGTGATCGCTTCGGGCGGTGCCGGAACTCTTGAACATTTTTACCAGGGAGTCGTTAGCGGAGGAGCCGATGTTCTGCTGGCCGCTTCGGTTTTCCATTATCGTATTTTAAGCATCAAAGAGGTTAAAGAATATTTGAGAGAAAAAGGTTTGAATGTTAAGCTCTGATTAAATGCAAAAATTAAATATCAAAATGGAAAATGAATCAAAAAGGAAAAAAAGATTAACCACAGAGATCCTAACACGCCTTTCGGCGCGTAAGACATTTCAAATTACAAGAGAAGTGAGGGCTAACCATTCATCAGGAGCGCGGTCAATCTCCCCACCGAGGAAATTGCCGCTCGCTCTCAGCCTCGCTCCTCTTGAAATACTTATATTTCAAGAGACCGTGGTCGCTCGGTCTTGTGAGACGTCCTTCTGAACGGTCAGCTCTCACTTTAATCATGGTGAGTTCCCTTTCGGAATAAATAATGAGACTAAAAATTCGGGTATTTTTGATTTTTTGCAAAAAAAACGAAAAGTTGACAGGTAATACTATAATATATGGATATAATTTCCTTCAACGTTAATGGTCTTCGGGCAATACTGAAGAAAGGGTTTAAGGAATGGTTTGAAAGACAAAAACCTGATGTTCTTTGTCTACAGGAAATAAAGGCAAATAAGAGTCAGATAAACCCGGAGGAATTTCTTAACCTTGAAGGCTATAATTCTTATTGGAATTCAGCTGAGAGAAAGGGATATAGCGGAGTTTTGGTTTTATCAAAAGAAAGATGCGAAGATGTCGGTTTTGGTCTGGGAATAGAAAAGTTCGATAATGAAGGAAGGCTCATTAGGCTAAAATTCTACGATTTTACCCTGTTTAACGTTTATTTTCCGAATGGGAAGAGCAATGAAGAGCGTTTGCAATTTAAACTTGACTATTATAATGCATTTTTGGAATTATGTGAGGAACTTAGAGGGAAAGGAGAGGAACTTATAATTACAGGAGATTTCAATACCGCTCACAGAGAGATAGATCTTGCAAACCCAAAGGAAAACGAGAAGTATTCCGGATTTTTGCCTGTCGAGCGAAAATGGCTCGATAAGCTATTGGAGAAGGGTTATATAGATGCTTTCAGGCGTTTTTATCCTGAAAGGGCTGAAATGTACACATGGTGGACTTACAGATTCAATGCGAGAAAGAGAAATATAGGCTGGAGAATAGATTATTTTTTTGTGACTGAAGGTCTGATTCGGAGAGTAGAAGAATCGTCTATACTTGCGGATGTTTATGGTTCTGATCATGCCCCTATTCTTCTGCGATTAAAGTAAATCGTTCAAAAAACGCAAGTTAACTTTAAATCTACTTCAATAAAAAAACCGGGTGATCAGAAAATCACCCGGTTCATTATCCGATGTTAAATATTTTACTATTTTTTACCCAGTTTGCCTATGGCGATTGCGATGTATATCGCGGATATTCCGACAAGCGCGTAGACGATTTTTATCAATATGTCTACTCGGAATATAAGTGGCACTAAGTTAATGTTGAAAATTGCGAGTCCCCAGTTTAGTCCTCCGATAATAAGCAGAATCAAGGCGATAAGATCTATTACACTTAATTTTTTCATAAATCTACCTCCTGTTTTTGTTTAAGTAATTTAATTGAAAATTAATAAAAAGTCAAGTGTTTAAAAAAAAATTTATATTAATTCTATGTTAATTTGTAATACAGCTTTATTAGATCTCATACTCTGTGCCCGGTGTTTCAGGCATGTCAACATTATATCCCATTTCTCCTAAGGTAGCCCCCAGAGGTTCCATCTGGTCTTCTTCTCCGTGTACTAAGAAAATTCTCTCGGGAGAAACTTTCTCCGCGAAAGAGATAAGGTCATTTCTGTCGGCATGTGCGCTAAACTCGTTAAGAACAACAACTTCAGCTTTTCTCTCATAGGGCTGACCGAAGATATTTACTACCTCCTGTTTTTCCACAAGTTTCCTGCCAAGTGTGTTTTTTGCCTGATAGCCGACGATGAGAATTATATTTCTCTCATCTTCAATATTATTTTTCAAGTGATGCAGTATTCTTCCATGTTCGCACATGCCCGAAGCGGAGATTATAATCATTGGTCCTTCTTTGAGGTTCAATGCTTTTGACTGCTCGACATCTTTTATGTAATTTATTTGTCCATAATTAAAAATGTGATTTTCTCGGAGCATTCTGTATGCTTCTTTGTCAAAATATTCGGGATGTTTCATGAATACACCCGTTAGTTCGACGGTAAGAGGAGAGTCAATATATATCGGTATTTCAGGCAGTCTTTTAGCTATAATAAGTGAGTTTATGGCATAGATTACTTCCTGTGCTCTTTCTAATGCGAATGAAGGAATTATTACTTTCCCTTTTCTATTTATGGCTCTTTTTAAAATCTCTTCAAGGTCCCTTGTCGCGTTTTCTATATCTCTATGTAATCTGTTGCCGTAAGTGCTTTCCATAATGAGTATATCAACCTTTCCCGGAATTTTTGGGTTCCTTATTATCGGAAGGTTGCTTCTCCCCAGATCTCCGGTAAAAAGGACTTTTTTACCTTCCAACTCCATTAAAACTTCGGATGAACCCAGTATGTGCCCGGCGTCCAAAAATTCGAAATCAATCCCTCTTTGATGCTTATTTTCATAAATTTTGGGTTTGAAAAGATTAAGAGATTGTTTTGCGTCCTCTACAGTGTATAGAGGCTCTATAGGATCTTCTCCTTTTTTCATTATCTTTCTATTAATATATTCGGCGTCTCTCTCATGGATGTAAGCCGAGTCAAGAAGGAGATGTTTGAGGAGATCAATGGTTGCCGGGGTAGTGTAGATATCTTGGGAAAATCCGTTTTTCACCAGATTTGGTATATTGCCTGAGTGATCAATGTGCGCGTGAGAAAGAAGCATATAGTCTATTTCCCTAAAGTCGAATTCGAATACGCGGTTTTTCTTTTCTGCTTCTTTTCTCTTTCCCTGGAAAAGTCCGCATTCAACGAGTATTTTGATGCTATTCGAGTTCAGTATGAATTTGCTCCCTGTAACTTCTTTTGTCGCGCCGTAAAATTCGATTTTCAATTTGACCTCCTTAATAATATATTTATCTTTATGGAGAATATATAATTTATGAGAAAATTCAAGGGCCATTTTATAATTGTATAGTACTATAAGTCTATTTTTTTGTTTTTTGATAAAATGTCACGTCTTATTTATTTTTTCATAAGAAATTAAATATCAAAATTTAAAAAGCAAAATGACAAATAAAAATGTAAAAACTAAAAAATTATAGAACGCGGATCTCCGCGGATTAAATAGGATTTTTATTTGTTGTTTTTTTAGTTTATTTTTGAACTTTGATTTGTATTTTTCCATTTTGGTATTTGATTTTTACATTTTGGGGATTGCTGTGTTGGGGGGGGGTGATAATAGGCGCTTGACAAAGGAAATCGGACGACTATATTTTGATCTGGAGGATTTGCAAATGAATACAATTAAATTAGGACTTCCAAAAGGCAGTTTAAATACCAGGGATAGAGGTAATACATATAAGTTGCTTGTTGATTCGGGATATGAGATAAGTGGTTATGAGCCTCGGGACGAGTCCGACAAGAACTTAAAAATATTAAACGATCCCGAAATTGATGTTTATCTGGTTCGACCACAGAGTGCTCCGGTTGAATTAAATAAGGGATTTCTGGATATAGCAATAGTCGGTGATGATTGGGTTACGGAAGAAAGTATAGCCAATTCCGGGAATAATATTTTTAAAATAGGGGATTTGGAATATGGCAAAACAAGAATTGTCGCGGCTGTTCCTAATGAAGTCGCTTACGGATCTTTCGATGATTTTTTTAATATGGAAAGGCGGGATCCGATTTTATGTTTCACCGAGTATATTAATATCACAAAAGATTATATTGTGAGAAACCAGGCATATATTTCAAATTACGGAACGAAAAAACCGATAGTGCAGATCAGAGGTATTGTTGAGGGAGAAAACGAAATGGTTCAAATTATAAGTTCAGATGGGGTTACAGAAGGCTATATCGCGAAAGGAGCAGACATTATAGTAGACAATGCGCAGAGTGGAAAAACACTAAAGGAATATGGTTTAAAAGAAATCGCGGAAATCATGAAGTCCAGTGCAGGGCTTTATGCGGGACCAAGTTGTGATGAATGGAAGAAGAAAAAAGCAGAAGATATATTTCAGCAATTATACGGCGCGGTAACAGCAAGAAGATATTTTGACGTTAAGTTCAATGTCACCAATAATAATGTTGAAATGGTAAGGAATTATTTGATATCGGAAAATTTATGTTCCGATGAGCCGACAATAATAAAGGGTGAGAATTATTCGCAGGTCAATATTTTGATATTAAAGGACAAATTTCCATTGGTTTTAAGTAATTTAAAAAAAGATTATAGCATTTCCGCAATAGTTAGAAACGAAATAAAACAATTTGTCAAGTAGATTCGAAGAATCTACGTAACGGGACAACAAATTGCACGAATATCACAAATATTTTTTTAAAACTTCCTTAAAAGTTATTTATCTTTTGTTTCGCTACTATTTGCCAGCTTCCGGGGTTTCCGTAAGCCCGGGAACGGAGAATGCATTCCCTGTTTAGCATGCCTTCTTTTTTATCATCGAAATACCCTGTCACATATACTATTTGGCCGTCTGCACTGCAAATAATGCCTGATATATGCGATAAATCAATCATCTGTAGTTCGTTATCGCCTAGTTTAGCCTGGGCTTCGATGTATAATAGGGGAGATGTAAAGTTCCCTTTTAGTAGATTTAAACAGAGGAGAAGTACAATTAAGATTAACGCTGCTTTAATAAATTTGTCCCTTAACATATTTCCTCCTTTTTTATAAAAGGTAATGTATTTATAGGGATTAGTCAATACGAAAGAAGTCGGTAGCCAGAAGCCGTAGCTTAATATTACAAAATTCTTCTTGACAGAATTAAAATACTTATTACGATTATATTGACTAAATAATTAATTAAAGAGAAATAGCCGCAGATTTTTGACCGAAGAAGGCGTAAAGAATTTAGAAGATAAATTAGTAAATGGGTGGATGGGACTATTTGGCAATTTAACCATTAACCAATCAACTGTCTTCGATAGAAGACTAATGGGGAGGAATATGATGAGGAAAGTTTTATTTGTTTTTGTTTTGATTGTATGTTTTGGGCTAATAGCAGAAGATAAAGAAGGAAAAATTACTGCCGAAGAAATTATCGAGACAATGACAGAAACTTTGAATCCGGAGCAATCGGATGCGATAATGGAGATGACAATAGTTACTTCCGGTGGGCAAGAAAGGACATTTGTGTATAAGGTGTATTCTAAAAACAGTGGTGAAAAAAGTATGATGAAGTATCTCGAGCCCGGAAGAGTTAAAGACCAGGCTATTTTAATGTTAAATAATGCCGATGATATTTGGATGTATTTTCCGAGAACAAATAGAGTTAGAAAATTAGCCACACATGCTAAAAGACAGAAAGTTCAGGGAAGTGATTTTTCCTATGAGGACATGGGCTCTTCGAATGAGTTTATCGATGATTATAATTCCGTTTTAATCGGAGAGGAGGAAAAAGAAGAAAGGTTATGTTATAAGCTTGAACTTACAAGAAAAGAAGATTCTGATGCGGGCTATTCGCGCCTTACTGTTTGGGTGGAGAAGGAGAGCTATATCCCGGTTCGCATAAGTTATTATCATGAAAAAGATAAAAATTTACTCGAAAAAGAACTTATTCTTAGTGATGTGCAAACAATCGATGGTATACCTACACCTATGGAGATGGTAATGTATAATAAGCTCGACGATACAAAGACTACAATGAGATTTAAAGAATTGACTTATGATGTCGATTTGTCCGATAATCTATTTTCCGAGATGGGAATGAAGAAATGAAAGGCAAAGCCTTTATTAATAAATTAATTTTCTTTGTAGTTGTTTCAGGTTTTGCGATAATTCCTTATGTCAACGCTGAAGAACTTGATATTTTTGGGTATTTTGAACCCCAGTATGTGCTTCTTTACAGAGACGGGGAATCTTATCAGTTGAATTCGGATAAACTTCGAGTGGATTTGCAGCATTCTGTTAAGGAAGTCGAGTTTGGGGCTGATCTTGTATATACTCTCTACTATGGAAAAAAGAATTGGAATGCCCTTGATTTTTTACCCGATGTTATAAGAAGCGAAGTTCCCGAGGGGATGCAGTCTTATTTTCTTTTTAGTTTTAATGATACTTTATACTTAGATAATGTTTATGTCAGAATGTCGAATTCGAGAGTTTCCTGTGTTTTCGGCAAACAACAATTTTCACCCGGTACCGGATATTTTTCCAATCCGGTAGATGTATTAAATTCAAAGGATGCGCTCGACCCTACTTACGAACAAACCGGACATAATGGAGGAAGAATGGATATTATGTTTTCGAGCAGGACGAATCTTATGTTTCTTTATTCTCCTATCGAAGGCGATTGGACGAATTCAGGAAAACTTCTTCGTTTTAAAATCGGATTGGGTCATTTTGATTTTACTTTAAGCGGATATGAATTCCGGGAACAGCTTACCGATTTTTATTCGCTTTCTGTAATAAACCAGAGGAGAAGGCTTGTTGGATGTGAATTCGTGGGGCAGCTTTTTGGTTTAGGGGTCTGGGGAGAAGGAGCTTATAATTTTTTGGAGGAATCCGATGATTTCTATGAGTTTTTAGTGGGAACCGATTATACTTTTGAATCCGGTTTTTATGTTTTGCTCGAGTATCATAGGAATGAAAGAGGGAAAACAAGTTACCAGGATTATGATATTAATGATTGGTTGAGGTTTTATCTGGGTGAGAATAAGACCATAAGCCGGGATCAAATGTATGGCATGGTCAGTTATCCAATAACCGATTTAATAAATCTGCAAATTCTATCTATTTTTTGCATAAATGACGGAAGTGCTGCGATTGTTCCCGTAATAGATTATAATATTTTTGAAAATGTGGATTTAAATATTATGGGAAATATTTACACGGGATGCGAGGGTAGGTTTTATAATAGCAAGTTGGGAAATGGAGTGGTTATCCGCGGGAGAGTATATTTTTAAATAAATGAAAGGAGTATTGAGATGAGAGAAAGATTACTTAGAAAATGGGGGCGTTTTTCGACTACGCATCCATGGCAAATTTTAATAGTTCTTTTTATAATTGCGGCAGTTTCACTGGGAGCTGTAGCGTATCTTTATACAAATAAAATGTTTACGTTGGATATGAGCTGGTCTGATATGCTGCCCGCCAATGAACCTATGGCGGAAGAGTTCGATATGATTCTAAATGAATTTACAAGTGTGTCGAATACGATAGTCGTAGTACGGGGGAGGGAGAAGGAAATAAAAAAGTTTGCCGATAAGATAGCTCCCCAAATTGAGAAACTCTCCGATTATGTTGATGAGATATATTATAAGATAGATAAGGATTTTTTCTCAGAGCACGGTTTTATGCTTTTAAAGGAGTCTGATCTGAAGAGTACTTATGATCTGTTTCAAAACCTGAATCTTATACCTCTTTTGAGGAGTATAAACGATAATTTTGAAGAAGAATATATAGGAGATGATGAGGCTCTCAGCACGAAACAGAAAGAGGATGAAGCTGTGATGTCTCTGGATGGATTTCAGTACTGGATTTCTACGATGGATAAGTTTATCAGCAATCCTGCTGAGGCGGAAGAGCAAGTTGCGGAGGATGCAGTCGAGAGATTTCTTTATGGAGATCCGTATTTCATTTCTCAGGATAAGAGAATTCTTTTGATGACTGTCAAGCCGACTTTCACGGCAGTAGAGATAGATAAATGTGTCGCTTCGACTAATTCGATACAGGCGATACTCGACAGGAATCTAATCGATTTTCCGGGTGTTGGAGCAGGGCTTACGGGGAGTATCCCTCTTCAGAGAGATGAAATGTATTATACACAGAGAGATATGACTTTTGGTTTTATACTTGCTCTGGTATTGGTTTTATTCTTATTTATTATTACTTTCAGGATGTTGAGCGTACCGGTCCTCGCGGGGGTCAATCTTATTCTCGCGATTATTATAACATTAGGGCTTGTGGCTATTTACCCGGGAAGACTAAATATTATGACCGCAATGTTTGGAGTTATTTTGATTGGTCTCGGTATAGATTACGCGATACATATTATTTCTTTGTACAGCGAGCGTAGAGAAATCGATAGCGATACGACCGTCGCGATGGAGGAGGCTCTCGTACGGTCCGGCGGAGGAATAATTACAGGCGCTTTAACTACCGCCGCCGCTTTCTTTACTCTTTCTATATCGGTAACGCGGGGTATAAAAGAAATGGGTATTGTTCTCGGAATGGGTATTATATGCGCTATGGTTGTAACCATGATTGGTTTACCCGCATTTCTCGTGGCTATGGAAAGATTTTCAAATAAATTCAGGAAGAAACCTTTTCAGCCTAAACATATTGAGTTTAAGGCTCTGGAGAACTTAGGTGAAAGTATAAACCGGCGTCCTTTTAGATATTTATTGATTGGAATTGTTTTTACCGGATTTTTTTTCTATCAATTTAAATCACGTCTAAAATTCGACTATGACATGCTTAACATAGAACCGAAAGGACTTCCCTCGGTTGCACTTCAGGATACAGTTCTCGAGGCTTTCGATCTTTCGGTCGATTATGCTATAGTGAGCGCTTCGACGATCGAGGGATCATACGAAATTGCGGAAAAGGCTAAGGAGATGCCTTCTTTTTCCATGGTCGAAAATATCGGAGATTACTGTCCTCCAGTGGAGAAACAGAAAAAAAGACTTGTTTATATTAAGAAAATAAGAGAATTATTAGCTAAAAATAATAAAGATATTCCTTTAACATCGAATAATTTAAAAAACTTGATAAAACAGTTAGAACGACTCGACATGAATATTTATGAGCTTTCTCAGCTCGCTTTTTTGGGGGGACAGGATAAAGTCGATAAGAAATGTAGGGAAATAATAGGTGACCCCGAAGCAGAAAGTCCTAACAATATTATTTTGAATCTTGCCGATAAAATAAAAGAAAACCCGAATAAAGCTATTAAGGCACTCAATAAATTCCGGGAATTTTATATGCCGGTTTTAAGGAATAAAACTTATGATATGGCTAATACCGAGTTTCTTAATCTGGATAATATTCCTGATAATATAAAGAGTAGATATGTGAACGATGATGAAAACATTTTTCTTGTAAATATCTATTCGAGAGAGTATGTATGGAATGTTGAGGACTTAAGAAATTTCATCAGGCAGTTAAACTTGGTTAGTGAAAAATTTACCGGGGTTCCTCCCCTTTTCTTAAAGTTAATCGAGTTGATCGGCAGAGACGGGAAAAGGGCTACAGTGCTTACTTTATTTATTGTAGTTCTTTTGCTGTGGTTGGATTTTCGCAGTTTGAAACTTGCTTTTTTAGGTGTTATTCCACTTGTTGCCGGGGGTTTATGGATGTTGGGACTTCTTTCCTCGTTTGGTATGATGCTTACAGTGGTTAACGTGATAGGTATTCCAATGATTGTGGGAATAGGTATCGATGATGGAGTTCATATATTGCACAGGTATAGAATAGAGGGATTCGATAAGACTCCTCGCGTTCTGCTGAGCACCGGTAAAGCTGTACTTTTAACTTCTCTTACGACTATGGCTGGTTTTGGTTCTCTTATGATATCGGAGTACAGAGGTTTTATCGGTCTTGGGGCTCTTCTTGTTATAGGTGTCGGAGCCTGTTTTATAACGACGGTTCTCTTTATTCCTTCTATAATAAGTATTTCAGAGAGAATTATTAAAAAGAAATTATCTAAAGACAAAAAAAGGGATGGAGGTTAGTAAATATGTCGAAGCGGATTTCTGTTTGGGGTATAGGAATTAAATTTGCTATTTTATCTTTGGGATATTCAGCTGTGATTATTTTTGTACATTACTTTACTTATCCGTTGTTTTATATAAAGTTTTTACCGTACGTTTTATTTCTGATATCAGGTATTATTTTGATAGTTCTTGGTATGCCCTTATTTATAGTTTCGGGTCTTTCCGTTCATAGGGCTTATGCAAAAGATGTTTTGAGAACAAAAGGAGCATATTCAATATGCCGGCATCCTTTATATTCTTCGTTTATTGTATTTATTGTGCCGGGAATCTGCCTCTTATTTAAGTCCTGGATAGCATTTTCTGTTCCTTTCGTAATGTATATATTTTTCAGGGTATTAATAAAGGAAGAGGAAGACTACTTAAGAGATAAGTTTGCCGATGAATACGAGGAGTACAAAAAGGAGGTGTCTTTCGTATTCCCAAAAATCTGGAAGTATAAAAAGTGATTTTAAAGGCGAAAGTATAAATCAGAATGAACAGAGAGTTGAGAAAAGTCTTAATACAGACTTCAGTTAACACAGATTAAAAAAACTTTATTTTTTAGGATTTTGGGGTTAGGATTTAACAAAACAAAAAAAATTATGGGGAGGTTGGGTAATCTGGTGTAAATCTGTGCAATCTTGTGGTTAATATTATACATTTATGGCTTAAAAGTGAATTTTACTCCCAGCCAAGAAAATATTTTATAAGGTAAGCAATAAGGAGGGCAAAGAAAAAACTAAAGAGTGTTCCAATCAGTATATACTCTGCCTCCTTTCTTCTTGAGTGATCTTTTATCTCCCCAAATCTGAAAATAGTTTTTGCCGTTATCAAAAATGCAATTGCCATCACATTATCGCTTAATACAAAAATGTAAATCAATGTTCTCTCTAAAATTCCAATCCAGAGTCCGGCTTTTTCAAGCCCTCTGGCTTCTTTTATTTGTCTTCTTAAAGGCTCGGTCGCAATGCCTATTATATATCCGGAGGGCCAGACCAGTACAATAAATCCAAGAGTTATTAACAAAACACTACTTGAGCTCCATAGGATTTTTATAAAGCTAAAAATAAGGAATAAATCGTTTCCTGTAAGTAAAAGCCATATTGCAACTAATGAAAAGCCGAGCAATATCTGACTTGCAAAGAAATTAATGAGATTTCTGTTTTTCGGTATCATAAGTAAATACGCTAATGAGTGGGCAATAAAACCAAGAGGTAGAATCCAGAAATCAAACCACGATGAAGAGACAAGGTATATTGACAGTGAATAAATCGCTGATGAAATATACAGCCACTTAGATTGGATTTTATTCTTCTTGATGTGCTTCGTTAAATTTGTAAATCCAAATATTAAGCTTACTACCGAATGAATTATTAATAATCGTAATATAAGGTTAAAATCAATCATAATAAGTACCTGCGGTTATAATTATATTTATAGTCCTCATAACTTATATTCTTCAAGTAGAAACTTGAATAATTCAAAGGATTCTTTTAGTGTGAAATGTCCGGCTAATAACAGTCTCTTATTTACTGCGGGTTGGGAAATCCCCAGTTTTTTGCTTATGGAAGTTTGTGTTTTGCCTGACAGCCATAAAAGGACGGCTTCAGCCTGTTCGGTAGACCAGCGCCGGGTTATTGAGTCTATGGAAGAAGCAATAAACTTCAATTGCTTATTCGATTTATCGATATTGGATTTTATAGAAAATCTTCTGTATTTTGAAATGTTATCAAGAGCATTGCCGGACAATCTAAAAGCTTCACCATCGCTTTCCTGTATGTTCTTTTCGTCAAACGATTCAATTTCTCCGATGCCAATAGCGATTCTGACATCTATGTTTTTGTCGTTTAAGGTCTTGCTTAAAAGCTTTGCTTTTAAGAATATTGCTATTTCAAGGGAAAAAGGTGGTTCTGAAATTACTATCTGGAAAGAGTCTCCTCTGAAAATATCGGAAATGCCTCCGATATTTTTTCTTTTAAAATTTTTTAAAGAATTGAGAGATTCTTTTAGTATTTCCAAAGCTCTTCCTCTATCCGAACCGAATTTCCCTGATTTTACAAGGTCTCCGGTAATAACAGCATATATTTTATTTTTACTCATTATAGTCCTCAAGTATTATATTCGATATTATAAGTCTTAAGTGCTATAATGTCAAGAGGTAAAAAAGCCTTGACAAATTGGAGAGATTCATTAATTTTTAACTCATAATAATAGCTTGATGCTTAGTTTTGAATAAATAATTAATTTTTTATTTAATCGTTAAATTAGGAGGTATTTTATGAAAAAATTTGTTCTTTTAGTTTTGTGTTTTGTGTTTGTAGCTTTAAAAGCTAAGGCTGCCTCTGGTCCTGATCTTGCTATGTATCGACCCAAGGGATGGACTTCTCCTCTTATTTGTTCTCTGAAAAGAGATGCCACCTCACCCGATTATACTCTAAAAGCGGGTGTTCCCACTTATGTAAAATTTGCCATAAAAAATATTGGTAATGAAACGGCAGGTGTAGGCGATTATGTTATAATGTTTGATACAGAGGTGATTATGGAAGGTGTTGCACCTGTAACCTTAGCCCCCGGCGACACCCTTGTGATTTACCGTCAATTCACATTCGATTCAACCGGGGTACACATGGTTAGATGCAAGGTTGATTACGATGAAAGTTTAGATGAGCTCGATGAATCTAACAACGGTATGTCTGCCAGTTACGAATGGATAGAGGTAGGTCCTGATCTTGCTATGTATCGACCCAAGGGATGGACTTCTCCTCTTATTTGTTCTCTGAAAAGAGATGCCACCTCACCCGATTATACTCTAAAAGCGGGTGTTCCCACTTATGTAAAATTTGCCATAAAAAATATTGGTAATGAAACGGCAGGTGTAGGCGATTATGTTATAATGTTTGATACAGAGGTGATTATGGAAGGTGTTGCACCTGTAACCTTAGCCCCCGGCGACACCCTTGTGATTTACCGTCAATTCACATTCGATTCAACCGGGGTACACATGGTTAGATGCAAGGTTGATTACGATGAAAGTTTAGATGAGCTCGATGAATCTAACAACGGTATGTCTGCCAGTTACGAATGGATAGAGGTAGGTCCTGATCTTGCTATGTATCGACCCAAGGGATGGACTTCTCCTCTTATTTGTTCTCTGAAAAGAGATGCCACCTCACCCGATTATACTCTAAAAGCGGGTGTTCCCACTTATGTAAAATTTGCCATAAAAAATATTGGTAATGAAACGGCAGGTGTAGGCGATTATGTTATAATGTTTGATACAGAGGTGATTATGGAAGGTGTTGCACCTGTAACCTTAGCCCCCGGCGACACCCTTGTGATTTACCGTCAATTCACATTCGATTCAACCGGGGTACACATGGTTAGATGCAAGGTTGATTACGATGAAAATTTAGATGAGCTCGATGAATTTAACAACGGTATGTCTGCCAGTTACGAATGGATAGTTGAGCCAGAGGGTGAAGTTAACTTATATGATGAGGGTGGCGTCGTAAACATTTCTTTTCCCCCTTATTCTTTTGACGATCCCCATGGAGATGTGAATGACCCTCTGGGATGTGTATTTGTTGATAATAGATTTCTAACCAAATTTTCTCCCGAACAGATTGAAGAAGGGAATTTTTCATATGCGGATAATCCGGAATTGAATGACTATATTAAAGAAGTACTTCATGATTTGGGTACTTGCTCTTTGTATGTATTTATTGAAGGGGAGCTATCCGGTACTAAATATAGCTACAGTGAAGCCGCCAAATTTGATATCGATGGAGATAATTACGAGAGAACTGGCAGTGCACAAATCTGGCAAGCTCTTGAGGATACCACATACAAAAGGTTCACCGATTTAAGAGAGGCAAGAGAAATTATTGAAGATAGCAATTGGAATTTTACAGCAGATCTGACTCTTCATTTTATGGGAGTTCCTCAATTTGATGAAACTCTTTCCCGTAACAGCGGATCAGACATTTGTGAACCATGTTTTTCCATGGAGCCTACAGGATTTGACGAAGAAGGTGTTGTGAAAACTTATTCGGGAACTCCGCTGGACGAGTCCTTCGATTGGCGAGACAAGGACGGGGTAAACTGGATGACTTCTGTTAAAAATCAAACTTATATATTTAGAGATGAGGCGGAGGGAGAATTCAGATTGAGATACTGCGGGTCCTGCTATATAATGGGTGTTTTCGGAACGGTTGAGGCTTTTTACAACATAGGAATACAGAAAAACCCGGATTTCGATTTGGATCTCTCTGAACAGCACTTTATCTGTAAAAATACTGATGACAATACAAACCCTTGTAAGGGAGGTAACTCAGGTACGGTATATTTATACCTAAAGACAGATGGCGTTGTTACGGAGGACTGTCTTCCCTATGTTGCAAATACAACCAGTTGTGGTTTATGTGGGGTTGGGGAATCCCAGGTGACGAAAGTTACCGATTATATAAAAGTAGAAAGAACTGAAAATCTTGAAGAGTGGAGAAATATAATCAAGGAAAATCTACTGGAAACTCCTTTGACTTTCGAGGTGGGTTATACAGATGACGGTACCTATAGGCTTACCTATTCGGCATATTCGGAAGGGATTTTTCCTCTGTGGCATGATGGAGGATTGCATACTATGGTGTTGGTAGGTTGGGGGGATGGTTATTGGATAGTTAAAAATAGTGTTGGTCCCGACTGGGGAGACAACGGGTACATAAAGATGAAAATGGCGAATACTATTGAAGAAAGTATTGGTCATTTTATTAAACCTATCTTAGCCCGACCCGAATTTGGTATGATTTCGGTTAATCAAAATACGGATGCCGAGTGGCATTCAGTAGATTTTACCCATAATTTCATACACCCGATTGTGGTAATGGGTCCATCATCTTATAACGACACTGAAGCAACTACTATAAGAGTAAAAGATGTAACTGAGGATGGGTTTAAATTCCAGTTGGATCCATGGGATTTGGAGGATGGAAGCCATGGAACTGAAACAATATCTTATGTTGTAATGGAAGAGGATGTGCAAGATATTGGTGGCGGAGTCTGGGAAGCCGGTTCTGTTTCAGGAGTGGATCATCGCTGGAAAACGGTCAATCTTAAGTCAGGGGATTTTGATGGTCCCCCGGTTATTCTTACTCAAACGATTAAGAACTATTATGCCTCACCCCTAGTTACCCGAATAAATGATGTTACCTCAAACAGTTTTAAAGTTAAGCTGGATCAGCAGGAGCTCGGTGAAGATTTCATTGCCCCACCAGAGGAGGTTCATTACATCGCAATACAGCCAAATAGTGGTGAATTTAGAGGTAGGAAATTCCTGGTTTCTAGAACAGGTAATAACGTAACTCATGAATGGTATAATGAAGATTGGAATAGCTTTGACTCACCTATGTTCATTGCGAGAATACAAGGCTATAACGAGGTCGATGCCTGTGGTTTAAGATACAGGGACATAAGTAATTCAGGCATATATCTAAAAGTCGAGGAAGAACAATCAGGGGATACTGAAGTTGAACATTCTGCCGAAGATATTGGATATCTGGTTGTATCGGGGTCTCCTGAAGCTCCAAGTAACCTTAATGCCAATGCGGTTTCTGGCACACAGATTGATCTTACCTGGCATAACAATTCGAACAATGTAACTTTCTTTTCCATAGAAAAGAAAGAAGGTTTAGACTCTTTTGAATTGTTGACAACTTATGGGGGGGATTGGGAGTATGGGGAGGATGTAACTTATCCAGATGGAAGTGTTGAGCCGGGGAAAACTTACACTTACCGGATAAAAGCCTATAGTAGTGGCACAGGTTATTCAGCCTATTCCAATGAAGATTCTGCAACCACGCCGGAAGTCAAAAAATATGAGTTTGATAAGATTTCAGTATACCAGTCAGGCAGTTCCGAGTGGCATACGGTTAATCTCTCAAACACTTATGAGGATCCAATTGTGATTATGGGCCCTCCTTCTTATAGCGGTACTCATCCGACTACTATAAGAGTAAAAGATGTAAATTCGAATGGATTTTCATTCCAGGTCGACGAGTGGGATTATCTGGATGGGCGGCATAATACTGAGACTATTTCTTACCTAGTTGTGGAAGCTGGCGTTCACTCCATTGGCGGCATGACCTGGGGAGAAGCCGAAAAAGTTGAAAATGTTAATCATAATTACACCTCAAAGTCATTCACCCACAGTTTTGAAGGGGATCAGATACTGTTGACACAGGTTGTTACTTATAATGGCAGTTCAGCGGTTTGTACTAGAGTCAAAAATATAACAGGTAGCAGTTTTCAGGTTAAAATCCAAGAAGAGGAAGCTAATGACGGGACACACTCGAGCGAAACCGTTCATTACATTGCTGTTTCACCGGGTTCGTTTCAGAATGATGGGAACGGTTTTGTTGCCGCTAAGACTACCAATTCTGTAACACAAAACTGGTATACAATAGACTTCGGTCAGTCTATAGATTCACCTTTAATACTGGCGAATATGAATACTGAAGATGGGTCTGATCCGGCTGTTCTTCGATATAGAAATCTAAGTAATTCGAGTGTGGAGATCAAAGTCGAGGAAGAAAAATCTGAAGGCAGCGAAGTCAATCATACCTCTGAAGTTGTGGGATATCTTGTTATTAGCGAGAATGCAACCTTACTTTCGACTTTTAAAACTTCCGAACCCAAAGAGATATACGAAAACTACATTAAACTTGCTTCTCCTATCGTAACAGGAAATCTCATTTTAAATATCTCATCCAATAATGATAGGAAAGCAAGCATCGAACTTATAGATATTGCGGGAAGAGTTGTAGAAAGAAAGAAACTTAATCTAAGAAGAGGAAGAGAAGATTTGAGCCTTGGGCAGTTTAGATCCGGTGTATATTTTCTCCGTATTCAGTCAGATGAAGAGAACAAACCCGAAGTGCATAAGATTACGGTTTTAAGATAAGGAAGTCACGAGAAACCGATAAAAAAGCCGCCTCATCTGAGGCGGCTTTTTTGTGTTATTAAACACAAAAAAATCCTGTTAATCTGTGTTAATCCTGTCTAAATATTTGGTGTTGTGAGGTGGGTTTTTAATAAAACAAAAATATAATTCTTTTGTTTTTTCTCTGTGTTCTCTGTGGCTCCGTGTGAGAATTATTTCTTTTCGTGTGTTTATAGTTAAAACACATATTTATTTGGGTGGTTGGGTTTCGTGTTTTTAGTGTATTTCGTGGTTAAATAAATTATTTTTTCTTTGTGTTCTTTGTGATCTTTGTGGTTAAAAATTCCGGGGTAGAGGGGAGCGTTCGCTCTTGACAAATAAATTCACGGTTTTATATTCATAGGAAATGAGAAAGAAAAAATATAAAAGAATAGTTGTAAAAGTAGGTAGTTCTACAATAACCCATTCGGTAGGCAAGCTTAACCTTACGATGATCGATAATATTGTGAGACAATTGGTCGATCTTAAAAATCAGGGTAAGGAGGTAATACTTGTCACTTCCGGGGCGATAGGTGCCGGTATGGGTGAACTGGGTTGTGAGAAAAAACCTAAACTAATCCCAAAACAGCAGGCGATGGCAGCTATAGGACAGGGGCTTTTGATTGGTGTATACAATAGATTTTTGCGTGAATACGGAGAAAAGGGAGCGCAGGTGTTACTGACTTCAAGAGACCTTGAAGATAGAGATAGGTATTTAAATGCTTTTAATACGTTAATGACGCTCCTGGAATATGGGGTTATTCCCATTGTTAACGAGAATGATACTGTGGCGACAAACGAGATTAAGTTTGGTGATAATGATACTCTCTCCGCCAGAGTGGCGAGTCTTGCCGAAGCGGATGTATTAGTAAATTTAAGTGATGTTGAAGGGCTCTATAAAGGGGATCCTGCGCTAACCACAGAATCATTGGAAATTATTCGCAAGGTTGAGGAAATTACTCCGGAGATTGAGAAATTGGCCGGAAGTAATAAGGGAAGCGAGGTTAGCACCGGAGGCATGTCCACTAAGATCGAAGCGGCAAAAGCAGCCGTTGATTCCGGTATAATAATGGTTATTGGTCCCGGTTATAGGAAAAACGTTATTATAGATTTGGTAAATATGCTTGAAAATGAAGAGGAATATAATTTAGGGACAACATTTCTGCCTTCGGGAGGAAGTCTTTCCAAAAGGAAACAATGGCTAAGTTTTAATGTTCCTATTTGCGGGGGTATTAAAATAGATAAAGGAGCAGAAGAAGCTCTTGTGAATAAGGGAAAAAGTTTATTGCCGGGAGGTGTTAAAGAAGTAATCGGAGTTTTTTCTTCAGGAGGTTTGGTCAGGATACTTAGTCATGAAGGAAAAGAAATCGGAAAGGGGTTGGTTGATTATTCGAGCGCCGAGATAGAGAAAATTAAAGGCCATCATTCCAGTGAAATTTTTTCGATTCTGGGTTATATTAATCAGGAAGAGATAATTCATAGAAGAAATATGGTTATAGGGGGTTAACAAATGAGTGTAAAAGAAGAGGTTATTGCTCAAGGGGAAAAAGCGAAAGAAGCTTCAAGAGTATTGGCTAATACCTCGACGGATATTAAGAACAAGGCATTACTTAACATAGCCCGGAAGCTTGAAGAATCATTAAAAAAAATAATTTCAATTAACGCTGAAGACATGAGTGCGGGGGAAAAGGCGGGACTTGCAAAAGCACTTTTGAACAGGTTGGAATTGAATGAAAAGAGAATTAACGGCATGGCAAAAGGTTTGAGAGAAGTTGTTCAATTAGAAGACCCTGTTGGTGAAGTTATAGGAATTAAAAAGAGACCCAATGGACTTGAAGTGGGTAAAATTAGAGTTCCCCTTGGAGTCATAGGTATTATTTATGAGGCAAGACCAAATGTGACCGTGGATGTTGCAGGACTTTGTCTTAAAGCCGGCAACGCCGTACTTCTTAGAGGTGGTTCGGAGGCATTTAACTCAAATCAGGTTTTAACAAAGATAATTCAGGAAGCGATTGTTGAAGAGGGTCTGCCCGGGGAATCGGTTCAGTTAGTCGGGACCACTGATCGTAGTGCCGTGGAAGTTATGTTTAAGCTGAATGATTACCTTGATGTATTAATTCCCAGAGGCGGAGTAGGACTTATCAAGCGAGTTGTGCAGGAATCGAGTGTCCCCGTTATTGAAACCGGTGTGGGTAATTGCCATGTGTATGTTGATTCTTCTGCTGATATAGATATGGCTTTAAAAATCGTTTATAACGCAAAAACCGATTATCCTGCTGTTTGTAATGCTGCTGAGACTCTTCTTATACATAAAGATATCGCCGAAAAATTTCTCCCCGTTATCTCTAAAAAGTTTTACGAGAATAATGTGGAGTTGCGGGGATGCCTCCTATCGAGAAAAATAATACCCGATATTAAGGAAGCTACTGAAGACGACTGGTATGAAGAATATCTCGATTATATCATGGCGGTTAAGATAGTGGATGATATAGATGATGCTATAAATCATATTTATAAATACGGTTCCAAACATTCCGAGTCTATCGTAACGAGTAGTTACAATGACGCGAATAAATTTTTAAAAGAAGTTGACGCAGCTGCTGTTTACGTTAATGCTTCCACCCGTTTTACCGATGGAGGAGAATTCGGCATGGGAGCCGAAATAGGAATAAGCACTCAGAAATTGCACGCGAGAGGTCCAATGGGTTTAAAAGAACTAACTTCTACCAAGTTCATAATAAGAGGTCAGGGACAGATAAGGGAAACCTGAGTTTAGTTTTTAGGTATTAGTTTTAAAAAATCACAATAATATTTTAGTGTATTTAGTGTGTTTCGTGGTTCAATAAAGTTGTTTTTTCTCTGCGCTCTCTGTGTCTTTGCGGTGATAATCGTTTTAGGGGGTTGCAGAAAAAACTAAGATATATAATTTATGGGTGCAAATTATAATTAAAGAAGGATAGGTGAAAATGGGTTCTAAGAAAATAAATAATAAATGCGGTTTAAGACAGGATTACGATTTTTTCTCGCACGGGCTTGAGGGTGTTGCGGCTTTTGAGACTTCTATCAGTTATATTGACGGTAAAGACGGTATTTTGATTTATCGTGGAATACCTATAGAAGAATTGGCCGAGAAATCCACGTATGAAGAGACAGCTTATTTCTTGATTTATGGTAGCCTTCCTACAAAAACTGAACTGAAAAAGTTCTCGAGTGATCTTGAAAATCATATTTCTTTAAATACGGAGGATATAAAGTGGCTGAAGGATTTTCCTGTCGCTGCTCACCCAATGGACGTTCTCAATACTTGTGTTTCACTTATGAGCTTACCTGAAGGTGGTGATTATGAAATTGGCAGGGGAAGTGATTTAAAGGCAGGAATTCGAATTATGGGGAAAATGCCTTCTTATATTGCTGCATTTGACCGGATAAGAAAAGGAAAAGAACCTATTCCTCCGGATAGTAAACTTTCCTATGCGGCTAATTTCCTGTGGATGCTTAATGGAGAAAAACCCAAAGAAAAAGAAGCAAGGATTTTGGATCTTTGTTTGATTCTTCACGCTGAGCATGGTGTTTGCGCTTCGACCTTTGGAACTCTGGTTACCTCTTCGACTTTTTCCGATGTGTACTCTTCTATTGTTACCGCTATAGGAACGTTGAAAGGGTATCTTCATGGTGGCGCAAACGAACAGGTTATAAGAATGCTGGAGGGAATAGGGAGCCCGGAAAAGGTGGAGAAGTACGTAAGTCATGCAATGAAAGAGAAAGAAAAGATAATGGGTTTTGGACATAGAGTTTATAAGGCGCTTGACCCGAGAGCGCGTATTCTTAAAAAATACGCCAGAGACTTGACCGGCAAAAGAGATGAGATTTTATTCAAAACCGCCTTGAAACTTGAAGAAGTTATGGAAAAGAAGTTTGGACCCAAAGGGATATATCCAAATGTAGATTTTTACTCCGGTTTTGTATATAAAGCCCTTGGTATTCCTACTGATCTGTTTACTTCCATTTTTGCTATAGCGCGTTCTGCAGGCTGGATAGCACATATTCTTGAATACAGAGAATCCAACAGAATATTCAGACCTCGGGGTATCTATAATGGACCGGTTAACGTAAAGTATATACCGATAAAAGAGAGATGAAATTTGGGTAAGACAATATCTGAGAAGATCATCTCTGAACACGTAGAAAGAGATGTGAAGCCCGGAGAATTTGTTGTTGCAAAAGTTGATGTCGTTATGGCTCAGGATGGCACTGGTCCGCTTTCCGTTGGTGAGTTGAAAAAGATGAATATGGAAAGAGTATTCGATAAGGAAAATTCAATACTCTTTATTGACCATGCTTCTCCGAGTTCAAGAAAAGAATTGTCTAATTCTCAAAAATTGTTGAGAGAGTTTGCTAAGAAGACAGGGGCTTTTCTTTCTGATGTCGGAGAAGGCGTCTGCCATCAGAGACTTGTCGAGGACTGGGTGAACCCGGGAAATTTGGTGGTTGGAGCTGACTCGCATACCTGTACTTCCGGCGCGCTTGGAGCTTTCGCAACCGGTATGGGCTCGACGGATGTAGCGCTTGCTTTTGCTTTAGGGAAAGTCTGGCTAAAGGTTCCGGAAACACACAGGTTTATAATAAAAGGTGAACTCCCGGAGGGTGTTTATTCCAAGGATGTTATTCTTCACATAATAGGAAAGATTGGAGCTGACGGAGCTACTTATAAAGCTATGGAGTTTGAAGGGGATACAATAGAAAACCTTTCTATGTCTTCGAGATTTACAATAACAAATATGGCTATTGAAGCTGGAGGGAAAACTGGTCTTATCCCCACGGATGAGACTACGAGGATGTATCTTGAAGAAAGAGGTAGAGGAGATAAATTCAGGGAAATAAAATCCGATTCGGATGCAGATTTCGAAAATGTTCTTGAAATAGAAGCAAATAAACTTGAACCTTTAGTTGCTTTCCCGCACACAGTTGATAATGTTAAAGGTATTTCGGATATAGAAGATGTAAAAATAGATCAGGTTTTTATTGGAACATGTACGAATGGAAGACTTGAAGATTTGAGAATAGCCGCGTCAATACTCGAAGGCAAAATGAAACATCCTGATACAAGGTTGATAGTTGTTCCCGCCTCAAGGGAAATTTTTTTGGAAGCGTTAAAAGAAGGCTTGATTGAGATTTTCTTACAAGCTGGAGCGGCAATCGAATCCCCTGGCTGTGGACCCTGTGTTGGAATACATAAAGGGGTTTTGGCTGATGGAGAAAGAGTCCTATCGACACAAAATCGGAATTTCCTCGGAAGAATGGGTAATCCTGAGGGTTTTATCTATCTTGGTTCTCCCGCCGTTGCCGCGGCTAGCGCTATTGAGGGTAAAATTGCTGATCCAAGGAGGTATTTGAAATGAGTTCTCAAATTGCTGGGAGAGCATGGAAATTTGGAGATGATATTTCTACTGACCATATAACCCCAGGAAGATATTTTCACCTTCGGGGTAATCTCGAAGAACTCGCAAAACATGTGCTTGAGGATGCGGATCCTTCTTTTTCTTCTAAAGTAAAAACGGGGGATATTATTGTGGCGGGCAGGAATTTTGGTCTTGGTTCCTCAAGAGAGCATGCTCCGCGGGTAATTAAAATTGCAGGGGTTTCTTGTATTATTGCAAAGTCTTTCGCAAGAATATTTTATAGAAATTCATTTAATATAGGGTTACCTTTGTTGGTAAGCA
>Ga0307430_1000413_pt1 | contig 37547 bp, 28 predicted proteins | sample SalMarWE160130MG_FD_202159 | JGI IMG/M metagenome (GOLD analysis project Ga0307430, IMG submission 202159) | Salt marsh sediment microbial communities from the Plum Island Ecosystem LTER, Massachusetts, United States - WE1603-130 | ecosystem: Environmental > Aquatic > Marine > Intertidal zone >...
TCGGTGGCCAACGCGGTGCCGATCGTCATGGGCGCCAACATCGGCACGACGGTCACAAGCCTGCTCATCTCGTTCGGCTGCGCCTCGCGGCGCGAGGAATTCCGCCGGGCGATGCGATGTGCCACGGTGCACGACTTTTTCAACCTGCTGACCGTCATTGTGCTGCTGCCGATCGAGCTCGCGACGGGCTACCTGCGCTGGGCCGGCACCCGCCTGGCCGGCCTCTTCTCGGGCGCCGAGGGCGTCGAGCAGTTCCACAGCCCGCTCAAAACGGCCTGCACGCCGCTGGTCAAGCTGATCTCGGGGCTAGTGAAGTCGCTGACCTCGTCGCTGTTCGGCGAGGAATTCGGCAAGGACATTGGCTCGCCGATCGCGGCCACGATCACCGTCGTCCTCGCCGTGGCCCTGATCTTGTGGACGCTGTTTACCATCGTGCGCGTGCTCCGGAGCGCGTCGGCCGCGCGGCTCGGCGTGATCTTCGACCGCTTCATCGGCACTGGCGGCATCATCGGCATCCTGCTCGGCCTGGGCGTCACGGTCGTCGTGCAGAGCAGCTCGATGACGCTGTCGCTGTGCGTGCCGATGGCGGCGGCCGGCATCGTGACGATCGAGCAGGTTTTCGCCGTCACGCTCGGCGCCAACCTGGGCACAACGATCACCGGCATCCTGGCAGCGCTGGCCACCGGCAGTGTCAGCGCTCTGGCCATCGCGCTGGTGCACACGTTGTTCAACGTCACCGGCATTCTTGTCTTCTTCCCGCTCAAGCCGATGCGGCGTATCCCGCTCGCTCTGGCCCACTGGTTCTCCGGCGTAGGGAGCCGCTCTCGGTGGATCGCGGTGTTATACTTGGTGGGCATGTTTTTCTTGCTGCCCGTAATCTGCGTGCTGCTCGGGCGGCTGCTCTAGGAGGGTGCCATGTTCAAGAGGCTGATCGAAGCGTGGCGGCGAAAGCCGATCTTGCTGCAAATGTGCGAGGAGCTCGTCCAGATGCTGGACGACGCGCACTGGATGTTTCAGTCCGTCACGCGACTGCTGCTCCAGGGCGACGGAACAGAGCCCGAGCTGACCCGGTTGGTCTACGATCGCGACATCAAGATCAACCAACAGGAACGGCACCTGCGCAAGCAGCTCGTCGAGCATCTGGCCTTCCTGCCTGGCAGCGACGTGCCGACGTGCCTCGTGCTCATGAGCGTCGTCAAGGACGCCGAGCGGATCGGCGATTACTGCAAGAACATCCTCGAGGTGGCTGGCTGGCTCAAGGCACCGCTGTCCGGCGACCCGCACGCCGAGACGTTCCGTACGCTCATCACCGAGGTCGCCGCGGCGTTCGCCCCAACGGGCGAGTGCTTCGCCGAGTCGGACCCGGACCTCGGCCAGGAGGTGCTCGCCAAGACGCGCGCGCTGGCCGAGCAGGCCGACGAGCTGATTGACCGGCTGCTCGAGGCCGAGTTGACCTGCCGCCAGGCGGTCTCGTACACGCTGTTGGCCCGCTACCTCAAGCGGGTGAGCGCGCACCTGGCCAACATCGCCTCGAGCACGGTCATGCCGCTGCACAAGCTCGACTTCTTCGATGAGAAATGGCACACGAAGGGCACGCAGTGAGCCTTTGCAGGCTGCGCCCCGCTCCGCTACGATTGGACCGGGACAGATGCGGACTGAGGTGTGAGACGTGGCGCGAACCTATCTTGTGACCGGCGGCGCCGGCTTCATCGGCAGCAACTTCATCCGCCGCCTGCTCGCCGCGGACCGGAGTCCGAGCGACAGTGACGTCCGCGTCATCAATCTCGACACGCTCACCTACGCCGGCCGGCTCGAGAACCTCGCGAGCGTCGCCGACGACGCCCGCTACCGCTTCGTCAAGGGCGATATCGCCGACCCGCAGATCGTCGGCGAGCTGTTCGCCGGCCGCCGCTTCGGCGGCCGCATCGACGTCGCCGTCAACTTCGCCGCCGAGAGCCACGTCGATCGGGCGATCACCGACCCCGGCCACTTCATCACCACCGACGTCTACGGCGTCTACGTGCTGCTCGAGGCCGCGCGTGAGCACGGCGTCGGCCGCTTCATCCAGATCAGCACCGACGAGGTGTACGGCAGCATCGAGACCGGCTCGTCGGTCGAGGCCGACCCGCTCATGCCCCGCAACCCGTACGCGGCGAGCAAGGCGGGCGGCGACCGGCTCGCCTACTCCTACTTCGCCACCTACGGCCTCGACGTGATCGTCACCCGCGCGTCGAACAACTACGGCCCCTATCAGTACCCCGAGAAGTTCATCCCGCTGTTCGCCACGAACGCGCTCGAGGACGCCGAGCTGCCCCTCTACGGAGACGGCCGCAACGTGCGCGACTGGCTCCACGTCAACGACCATTGCGACGCCATCCGCTTCCTGATCGAGCGCGGCGAGGCCGGGGAGACGTACAACATCGGCGGCGGCAACGAGCGCGAGAACATCGCCATCGCTCAGCGGATCTGCGACGAGCTCGGCAAGCCGCGCTCCCTCATCCGCCACGTGCGTGACCGGCTCGGCCACGACCGGCGCTACTCGCTCGACGCCGCGAAACTCGCCGCGCTCGGCTGGACGCCTACTACGCCGTTCGAGGACGGCCTGCGCGCCACGGTCCAGTGGTACGCCGACAACCGCGCCTGGTGGGAGCCGATCAAGTCCGGCGAGTTCCGCGACTATTATCTGCGGCACTATGGAGACCGCTAGGGTGCTCGTCGTCGGCGCGCTTGGGATGGCGGGCGCCGACTTCATCAAGTGCTGGCCCGAGGCGACGGGGCTTGACCTGCCAGAGCTCGATATCACCAGCCTCGATGCGTGCCGGAAGGCCCTGGCCGACGTGCGGCCGCGCGTCGTCGTCAACTGCGCCGCGGCGACGGGCGTCGATTGGTGCGAGGAACACCGCTCAGAAGCGATGCAAATCAATGCTGACGGCGCGGGCAACCTTGCCACGGTGTGCGCGGAGGTAGGCGCGCTGCTGGTCCAGATCAGCACCGACTATGTCTTCGCCGGGACGTCGACGGACCCTTACTCGGAAGACGACCCCGTCGATCCGCTCAGCGTCTACGCCGAGAGCAAGCTGGAGGGCGAACGGGCCGTCGCCGTCGCGACGGCCGATTACCTCGTCATCCGCATCTGCTGGCTGTTCGGCCACGCCGACAAGAGCTTCGTGCGCGCCATGCTGCGCCGAGCAGACGATGCAGATCCGGTGAAGGTCATCGAAGACCAAATCGGCTGCCCGACCTACTCAGTCGACCTTGCCGAGGCGATCGAGCGGCTCGTCGACGCCGGCGCACGCGGCATTTTCCACTTCACCAATACCGGGCCCTGCACGCGCCTCGAGATGGCGCAGCACATCTTCGACCGCGTCGAGCTTGACCCGGCGCGCCTTGCCTCCATCAAGTCAACCGACCTGCCGTGGGTGGCCACGCGCCCGGCACGCAGCGTCCTCTCGACCGCCAAGTACCGGGCGGCCACCGGCGCCAGTGCCCGCCACTGGCGCGACGCCATCGACGCCTTCCTCCGCCGCGACGGCGTAATCTGATCTCTCGCAGAGACGGAGCCACAAGAAAGCCCCTCCGGCAGCCGTTTGCCGGAGGGGCAATGCGTGCGTGTTCTCTGTCAGATGCGCTCGGGCTACTTCCTGCGCCGCCGTGCCAGCAGCGCAAGGCCGCCGACGCCGGCGATCCACAGAATCCCCGGCTCGGGAATGAGAGCCAGGCTATAGAAGCATCCTCCAGCGATCCCAACGAAGCCGCTGCCAGCGGGCGTGTCGCTCACGTATCCTCCGTAGTCCCACCCCCACGCGGCGATGGAACCGTCGGACCTCAAAGCGAGGCTGTGATAGGCACCTGCGGAGATGGCGACGAAGTCATTGCCCGTGGGCGCGTCGCTAACCCCGCCATAGGTGTCATCGCCCCAGGCCACGATCGAGCCATCAAACCTCAGGGCCAGGTTATGGATGCCTGTGCCGGCAATGGCAACGAAGTCGTTGCCGACGGGCACGTTCATGAGCACGCTGGATGGGTTCACGCCCCAGGCCACGATCGAGCCGTCGGACTTGAGGGCGAGTGAGCATGGCCCTCTGCCGCCGAGCGCGAGGAAGTCGTTGCCCGCCGGCGGCACGTGATTGAACATGTGGGAGTCGGCGTAGCCCCATGCGACGATAGACCCGTCGGACTTCAAGGCCAGGTTACCCAAGTCGCCCACGAAGAGGTCCACGAAGTCGCTGCCGGTCGGCATGTCGCTGATCTGGCCGTCAACGTCGCTTCCCCAGCAAACGAGCGTACCGTCCGCCTTCAGCGCTGCGCCGTGGTACATCCCCGCGCCGACTGAGACGAACCCGGTGCCGACAGGCGTGTTGCTCACTTGGCCATGCCAATCTTTACCCCAGGCTACGATTGAGCCATCGGATCGCAAGGCCAAACAATGGTTGATGCCGGCGGCGACATCGACGAAGTCGGTGCCGGCCGGCGCGTCGCTCACCTGCCCATGGCCGTCCCAGCCCCAAGACACAATCGACTCCGCCCGGGCAACACCCGAGCAGAACAGCCAGGTGGCAACCAGAGCGATGGCGACGGCGGTCGCGCAATGCCGGAATGCTTGCTCGCGCATACCACCCTCCTTTCCTAGACGGGCTCTGCAAACGTGGATTGCCATCGTGGGGACGCTCGCCCTGGAGCTGCGCGTCGACGCCAAATAAGGCCCCACTTGCGGTCCCGTTGCCAGCAAAGCCGTCAAGACCCACGATACCCATAAGCAACAACAAGAATACCACGTTCAGGCCGCCATGTCAAGGACGGCCACATTTCCCCCTCGCCATCAAATCAACCCACCTGCCCTGGGTGGCCACCCGCCCGGCACGCAGCATCCTCTCGACTGCCAAGTACCAGGCGACCACCGGCGCCAGGGCCCGCCACTGGCACGCCGCCATCGACGACTTCCTCCGCCGCGACGGCGTGATTTGATCTCTCGCAGAGACGCAGAGATCGCAGAGACCGGAGCCTAGCCATATCTTCTCTCTGCGAGCTCTGCGTCTCTGCGAGAGGTTTCCATATGAACACGGAAAGCCCTTCCACACGCGGCGCGTGCGGAAGGGCCTCCATTTGCATGTTCCCGGCACGGTGTTCGCCCCTCCCCGAGCAAGATGGGGAGCGCCGCAACCTACTGCGGGGCAAAGAGAATGATCCCCGGCAGACGGAAGGGCAAGAACGCAAACCCCGATACCCAATCAGTTGCGAAAATGGTACAGGATTTGCCTTCGCATCTCAAGGCAAACCGCGCTCCAGGCGTGTCTTTGCGCAGCGGCTTTTTGCCCGTGGCTTCGTGCCCATCCTGGCTTCGTGCCCATCCTGGCAACGGAGGGCTCGCCGGGATGGCCCGTAGGAGCGACAAGACAGGCGAAGGCCCCTCGCGCCGCGGCGGAGGGGCCTTCTGAATCGAGCTCTTCTGTTGTGTAGGTCCGCTGCTCTCTGGCTACTTCTTGCGGCGCAGGCCCACAAGCGCGACCAGGCCGAAGCCGGCAACCACGATGATGGTCGGCTCAGGAATCACGCCGGTGATCACGAACGCCATGTCGATCGGCATCTCCCAAATAATCAGCTCCTCCCAGTCGCAGTCTTCGGGCTTCGGGTCGCCTGGCGTCCAGTCGGCCCACACGGCGAGGTCCTGCCAATGGTCGATCGAGGTTTTCCACCCGAAGTCGGTGAACTCCGGATCGGCCACGTCGACCTGGATGTCGAGCCAGTAGGTCCTCGGCTCCTCGATCGTGCCGCGCTGGAGGAACCAGTCCTCCTGTTCCAGGAAGACGTTGACCTGCCAGCAGACCTGATGGTCGTCCCACAGCTCCTCACGCTCGTTCGGGTCGTACCAGCCCTGGTCGTCGTAGTCGTAGTCGATGATATCGACGGGGTAGTTGAGCGGGTCGATGTCGATCGACCACAGCTCATCGCCAGGGATGCTGTAGCCGACCGGGCCCGGGTCGATGTTGTCATGGATGCTCAGGTGGATCCTCGTGATCTGGCCCACGTCGTCGTGCTTCCACGAACCCCAGAAATGGATGTCCGTGATGTAGCTCGTTTCCGTGCACTCGAAGTCGTCGGCCAGCAGCTTGGGAGTCGTGACCTTGACGTCCCAGCCGTTCAGGTCCGGAAGCTGGACCCACTTCGTGTTGGGATCAGGGTCTTCCGGAAACCAATCCGCACGCGCCAGCGCCGGCAACATGCAGACCGTGAGAGCAACGAACAGGATTAGAGCATTCCTCATAAGCCGATTCCCCCTTCCTCAGACAGCCCAGTTAGTGTGTCGCGATCGGGACGACTCCCCGGCGAACAACGCCAAGGACAATAAGACCCGCAGGTGAAGACGCTGGTGTTGGCAGCCCCCTCTGCGTCGGCGACAATACACGCGACGCCGATTACTCGAAGAAATTATAGTGCATCTGGCCCTGCCATGTCAAGGGGAAACGTCACCCCGATGATGACCCAACTCGGGCCGTCGATGCCCCATCCGGCCCTGCGGCAACTCAGTGGCGGTCAGTTTTCTCTTGAAATCCGGACAGAAATGTGCCATTATTGGCCCGGAAAAGCTGAAGGGTATCGGCGTTTTTCCTGTTTGCCTTCCGAGGAAGTGTCTCCGCCCAGGGGTGGCTTCTATCAGGCCGTGGGGAGCGGCCCTGGCGGTAATGGCAGCGCCGGGCATTGGAGCGTGCCGCCATGAGCGGCTCCGCGCAGCGCCCGCGTTGAGCGAAGGCCCCGGTGCCCGTCAGGAAATCCAAAGCCATTGGTTCCGCCTAGGCAAGGCACAGGCACGCAGCACAGACGCAACAGCGCGGAACCGGCGCCCGGGCGAGGCAACTCGCCCGGCTTTTTTTGTGGCCTGCCGCAAGAGGCCCACGCGCACGGCTCGCCCCTCGACGCGTTGACCACCCCGGGCCACCGTGATACGGTCCGTGCACAAGGCACGGGGGACAACGACAGCGCATCGGGAGGAGGCGAACGTGGCTGAGACGAAGCGGACGTTTATCGCCATCGACCTCGACGAGGCTGTTCGCGCGCGCTTCCGCGAGCTCCAGCGCCTGCTGCGGCCCGCGGAGGCCGACGTGCGCTGGGTCAAGCCCGAGCGCGCGCACCTGACGCTGAAGTTCCTCGGCGAGGTGACCGCGGAGCAGATCGGCGCCATGAGCGCCGCGCTCGACGAGATCGCTCCCGCCACCGCCGCCTTCGAGGTCGGCTTCGGCGGCCTCGGCGTGTTCCCCAACGAGCGCCGGCCGCGCGTGCTGTGGGTCGGCATGACGACCGGGACACAGGAGGTGCGCGCGCTCGCGGCAGCCATCGACGAGCGCGCCGCAGCGGCCGGCTTCGCCCGTGAGCGTCGGCCGTTCTCGGCACACCTGACGCTGGGCCGGTTCCGGTCGCCGGCGGGCTGGGAGCGGCTGCGCGATCTGATTGAGGCCAACCACGGTTTCGACGCCGGCCGAATCGAGGCGCGTGATGTCCACCTGATCCACAGCCTCTTGTCGCCCGAAAGCCCCACGTACAGCCCGCTCCACACGGCCCGGTTCGCCATCGGGGGATAGCGGCTCGTAGTTGCATACAGGAACTCGCGCTTTTGCCTTGTTTTCGCCTTTCCGCTGTGCTATTCTTCCCGGGCAACGGGGCGTGTGGTATCATTACTTGGGTGAACCGACCAGCGAGGAGGCAGGCGTGGCTCGACGAGCCGCCAAAGGAGGACGCAAGATGGCACAGAAACCCAGGCAGCAGACGGCTGCGGACCCGGTCGAGGCCGAGGCGAAACAAGCCGCAGGCGATGCGCCTCGACCCGCGATCGACCCGGCGAAGAAGAAGGCGGTCGGTCTGACGCTCGGCCAGATCGAGAAGCAGTTCGGCGAGGGCACCATCATGCGGCTCGGCGACGACGCGGCCCGCCAACACATTGGGGCGATCCCGACCGGCGCGCTCGCGCTCGACGCGGCGCTCGGCATCGGCGGGATGCCGCGCGGGCGCGTCGTCGAGGTTTTCGGCCCCGAAGCGTCGGGCAAGTCGACGCTCGCGCTCAGCGTGCTCGCCAACGCGCAGCGCCTCGGCGGCATGGGCGCCTACATCGACGCCGAGCACGCGGTCGATCCGTCGTATGCGAAGCTGATCGGCGTCGATCTCGACGAGCTCTTGATCTCGCAGCCCGACTGCGGCGAGGACGCGCTCAACATCGCCGAGATGCTGGTGAGGTCGAACGCGCTCGCCCTGATCGTGATCGATTCGGTCGCCGCGCTCGTGCCGCGGGCCGAGATCGAGGGCGAGATCGGCGACCAGCACGTCGGGCTCCAGGCGCGGCTCATGTCGCAGGCGCTGCGCAAGCTCACGGCGGTGGTCTCGCAGTCGAAGACGTGTGTCCTCTTCATCAACCAGCTCCGGATGAAGATCGGCGTGATGTTCGGTAACCCCGAGACGACGCCGGGCGGCCGGGCGCTCAAGTTCTACTCGTCGGTACGCGTCGACCTGCGGCGCAGCGAGACGATCAAGTCGAGCACGGGCGAGATCATCGGCAACCGGGTCAAGGCGCGCGTGGTCAAGAACAAGGTGGCGCCACCGTTTCGGCTCGCCGAGTTCGACATCATGTACAACGAGGGGATTTCGGCCGCCGGCAACATCCTCGACCTCGCCGTGCAGCACGGCATCGTCGAGAAGCGCGGCGCCTGGTTCAACTACGGCGACGAGCGGCTCGGCCAGGGCCGCGAGACGGTCAAGGCCGAGATCAAGAACAACCCCGAGCTCGCCGCCGAGCTGACCGCGAAGATCAAAGAGACACTCCAGATCCCATAGAGGCCCGAGCCATGTCGAGAATGACGAGGAGAGGTCAGGATGTGCGCCTGCTCGGCGTGTGGGCGCTCGTGGGCGCCATGCTTGTCTGCGCCGGCGCGGCCCACGCCCAGCAGGGGGGCGTGAACCCGTACGCGCAGGCCATCAACCTTCAGCGCGCCTTCCAGGATCTGTTCGAGCGCGTCGAGCCGGCGGTCGTGACGGTCTTCCCCGAGTCGGGCGAGCTCGATCTGGCCGAGAAGATCAAGTATGGCGTCGAGCGGATGCCGCAGGCGATCGGCTCGGGCTTCATCGTCGACAAGCGCGGCTACCTGATCACCAACGAGCACGTCGTCCACAGCGGCAAGAAGTTCTCGGTGCTGCTGAGCAACGGGGACAAGTACGACGGCCGCGTCGTCGGGTGCGACCAGCTCCTGGATATCGCGCTCGTCAAGATCGTCCTGCCCGACGAGGAGAAGGGCCGCACGTTCCCCATCCTCCAGCTCGGCGATTCCGACAAGGTGCGTCCGGGCATGTATGCGATCGCGCTCGGCAACCCGATCGGCTTCCTCTTCGACGATGCCGAGCCGGTGATGACCATCGGCATCGTCTCGGGCGTGCGCCGCACCTTCGTCTACACGCTCGTGGCCGACCAGGAAGGGATGCGCACCTACGGGGACCTGATTCAGACGGACGCGGCCATCAACCCGGGCAACTCGGGCGGCCCGCTGCTGAACATCGTCGGCGAGGTGATCGGCGTCAACACGTTGACCGCGCTCGTGCCCGGCGAGGGCCGGGCCATCGGCATCAGCTTCGCCGTGCCGGCCAACACGGTGCGGCGCAAGATCAAGCTGATGGGCAAGGGCTGCGGCGTCAAGCGGCCGATGCAGTACGGCACGCTCGACGCCCGGCTCGAGACGCTCAACGAGTTCGTCGCCGACGTGCTCCATCTCAAGGGCAAGCGCGGTGTGCTCGTCAACCAGGTCGTCAAGGGCGGGGCGGCCGACACGGCGGGGATCCAGGACAAGGACGTCATCTTGAAGGTGAACGGCCGCAAGGTCGTCAACGCCGCGCAGCTCATCAGCATCATCGCCCACCTGCCGCTCGACGAGCCGGTCGAGATCGAGATCTGGCGCGTTGTCGAGGACGTGCCAAAGACGCTGATCGTCAACGTCACCCTATCCGCCAAGACGCTCAAGGAGATCCAAGCCGGCTCATCCCGCCGCTCAAGCGACGAGGACGACTAGCCGTGCCGCCGGGCGCGCATGGCGATGCCGGCCCGGGCCAACATGACCGCGCCGGCGCGGCCAGCAGCGACGACCAGCATGCCTACGAGGCCGGGCTGAGGCTGATCGCCTACCGCGACCGCACGGTGCACGAGCTGCGCACGCGGCTCGCCGACAAGGGCTTCGCGCCCGAGGCCATCGAGCGCGCCGTCGAGCGGCTCAAGCGCCTCGCCTACCTCGACGACGTCGCTTACTGCGAGCGCACCATCACCGACACGCTCGCCTCGCGCCCGGCCGGGCCGCGGTGGATCACCGACCGGCTGCGCGTCAAGGGCGTGCACCCGGAGGTGATCCGCGAGGCGCTTGCCCGCGCCTACCCCGACGAGCTCACTGAGCAGATGGCCTACCGCGTCGCCGCGAAACGCGTCAGGCGCTACCGCGGCGATGAGCCGGCGGCGCGCCGTCGCAAGCTGGCGGGGTATCTATCGCGGCGCGGTTTCAACTACGACGACGTGCAGAAGGCGCTGCGCCGCCTCCTGGGCGAGCTCGACGAGGAAGCCTAGTATCGCGTCCCAGCAGTGGGTAACACAAGCTTTCTCAAGCCCTTGACGGGATCTCGCGCGATCGAAACCCCTGGGCGTTTCAACGCCCTCGTTCTTCATAGGCCAGCCCTTCAGGGCTGGTCCCGTGCGTGCCGCCCGTTCCTTGGAGGGCGTTTCAACGTCCTTCGCGTTCTCGGCTTAAGCCACCTCCGGGAAGCCCGTTGAAACGGGCTGCCGGAATGTACACGCTGTCGCCGTCGACCAGCCGTGAAGGGCTGGCCTATCGAGGAATGGAGCAAGCCCGTTGAAACGGGCTCGGCTGATACCGCGCTTGCGACCGCCCTCGATGAACCTGCCGCCCCGCGCTACGGCGCAGCGTCCATGCGCTACGGCGCAGCGTCCATGCGCTACTGCGCAGCGTCCATGCGCTACGGCGCAGCGTCCATGCGCTACTGCGCGACGTCCATGTGCTACTGCGCAGCGTCCGCGCGCTATTGCGCGACGTCCGCCTGTTTGGTGAGAAGGAAGGTGGCGCTCGTGCGACCTTCCGTGAACGGGATCGGCACGCCGGCGGCAAGCTGCTCGGCCGTGAGCGATTGAGGCTCGCCGCCGTCGACGCGCAGCGTCCAGCTCCCGGCCAGCAGCCCCGTGACGGCCAACGAGCCGTCGTGGTCGGGGGCCCAGCCGCGGGCGACCTCGATCTCGATCCGGTCGGCCGTCTTGGTGGCCGTCATCTTGGTGATCCGGTCGGCGCCGACCTCGAACACGAGCTGATGGGGCACGCTCACGACGCGCTTGCCCATCCCGTCGGCGGGGATCACGCTGTAGGTGTTCTGATCGGCGCTCACGTGGCAGCCATAGCCGAGCAGGCCGAGCGAGCGGTCGTAGGCCACGTATGCGCCCAGGTAGAAGAAGGTGGGCGCCAGCGCCGCGTCGACGTCGCCCGAATACGGGTCGAAGCGCATCAGCTTCGGCTCCCACGCGTAGAAGCCCTGCGGCTCGCCCGTGGGCTTGACGCGGGCCCAGGGGGCCAGCAGCCCGGCGTAGCCGAGCTCGGCGTAGCGCGGGTTGCGCCAGTGCACGGCGGCGTCGAGCAAGGCGGCTGCGTTGTAAGCGCTCGGGTGGTTGAGCGTGGTCGCCTCGAGCGTCGGGTACTTGGCCAGCTCGCCGGCCCACGCGAGATCGCATCCGTACCACATCCAGTGGCGCCCGATGCCGCGGGTGGCCTCGAGCACCTTGACCGAGCGGGTCACGCCCTCCTGCCAGTTGTGCAGGCGGCTGAGCCAATAGGTGCCGCTGATGCCCGCGGTGTCGGCCGGCCAGAACTGCCCGGCGACGTAGACGCCGTAGGCGGCCCACGACTGCTTGGCCAGGACGTTGACCTTGAGCGATATCGCCTGCTGGAGCTGCGACGCCTCGGCGCTGAGCCCCTCGCGATGCAGCGCGGCGATGATCAGGCCGAGCGTCCCCTCGCCGGGATGGCCGAAGGACAGGTTGATGGCCGGCTGCATCTGGGGATCGAGGTAGGCCATCGCGGTGCGATACGCCCGCGTGAGGTACTCGACCGGCTCGGTCTTCGTCAGCCCGTAGTAGGTGCCGATGCGGTACATGGCCAGGTAGAGGTTGAACACGTGCGGGTAGACGTACGAGTCGGTCGGCGGGCCGTCGCCGGCGGGGTCCACGAACGTGTGGACCCGGTAGGTGCTGTGGTCCTGGATGCGGCCGAAGAGCTGCTCGTCGATGTACTGCTCGAGCGCCGCGACCTGGTCGGGCTCGGGGAAGACGGTGTTCTTGGCCGCGACGAAAAGCGGCGGGCCGATGCCGGTGACGGTCGAGCCGCCCGAGCGCTCCTTGTTCTCGGTGTCCGAGACGAGCTCGCCGTTCTCGCTGTCCCACATCCCGAAGGCGAGATAGCGCCGCTCCTCGGCGTTCTTGAACTGCTGGTGCTCGAGGATGAACGCGGCGCGTGCGGCCGCCAGCTCGGGCAGCGGCGGCAGCGAGTAGACGTGCAAGGTGGTCACTTCGCCCCGGCCGTGTGTGACCCGGATCTCGTGGGGGCCGGGGCGCGAGAAGGTCACGCGGTGGACGAGCCCCTTGTCGTCGAGCTGCTCGACCGTGGTGCCCTTGTCGGCTGCGACGCCGCCGACGCCGACCGAGCAGCTCAGCCGCAGCGTGGCGGGCATATTGGCCGGCACAACGTAGCCGGGCGACAGGTGCGTCACGAGACGCCCTTGGGCGGCCAGGATTTGGTCGACCTGCGCCTCGTTCATCGCCCAGAACAGGCGCAGCCCAAGCGTGCGCGACCCGCCCCGGTCAAGCGTGAACGAGTGATGGCGGTTGAACCAGCCGCCCCAGCTCTCGATCTCGCTCGAGGCCTTGCTGTACAGATACACGTACGGCAGACCCTCCCACTGACGGCCGCGGGACTTGTGTCCTCGTTGGTCGTGCGCGAGGCACTCGAACCACGTGCCGCCCGCGGGCAGAAGCACCAGGAACGGCGGCTCGCCCGAGCGGGTTCGGAACACCACGTGCGATGAAGCGCCGCAGATGTCGGGCCGCGCGATCAGCCGCCGCTCGTAGACCTCGTCGGTCGAGCGCACCATGTATGGCCGCGCCTCGTCGGGGCTGGGGTAGATGCTCGCGTTGTTGAACGCGAGCGGGATGTGCACGTCGCCGACCTCGATCGGCTTGTCGCCGGGGTTCTTGACGGTGATGCGCCACTCGATGCAGTTGAGGGTAGGGTTGAACCAGAAGGCCGACGCGCAGCGGACGTTGTTGAAGCCGCCAAGCTTGCGCGAGGGCTCGTCGAACTTCGTCACGACCATATCGCCCTCGATATCGGCCGTTCGCACGTCGGTCGAGTGGATGCTCGCCTCCTCGAGCCACGACGAGCCGGGCGTGCGCGATGTGACGAAAAAGCTGCCGAGCAAGGTGAGGTCCTTCGCGGCGGCCAAGGGGGAGTTGAACTCGTTGGCGGCGAAGTTCAGGTCCGGCGCCTGCTTGTGCAGCAGCCCCTTGATCGCGCCGGTTACCTTCTCGAGCTCGAGAAGCCACTGCTTCGTCTCGATGGCGTAGACGAACCCCTTGTCCGAGGCTGTGGCGTTCGGCCCGGAGGTGCGGACCACGTAGATGCGCCGCGCGAGCCGGGGCTCGAGGTGGGCGACCTTTTCATCGCCGACGAGCGCGATCAGGTGGTAAAGGCCGGGCTTTGTCGCGGTGCCGAACCGGCCCTTCTCGCGGATCTCGCGCCCGGGGTGCATCGAGATCTCCTCGCGGATGACCCAGTCCTTGATCTCGATACGCCCCTCGTCGTCGACCTCGCACAGCGCCATGATCAAGATGCCGTCCTTCTCCTGGCGGGGCATGCAGACGACCTCAACGTCGACGGTGGACCCGCGCTCGACGAACAGCGTGTTGCCCGAACTGATCTTGCTCAGATACCCGATGCGTGTGGTGGCGATCTGTTTGCCCCTCGTGCGCAGCTCCATCTCGAAGCTGGCCGGCGAGGTCAAGTAGCGGATGATGTTCACAGCGAACGCCCGGTTCACCCCGGCCGGGTTGCCGTTCGGGCCGCCGAAGTTGAAGCCGTACTCGCCGACCGCGATCACGATCCCGTCGCCGGGCCGCCACTCGTATACCGAGCGGTAGGTCGGCTGCTCCTGGCCGTCAATCACGGCGTAGGCGAGCAGCCGTCCCTTGCGCGGCTCGGCCTTGACCCAGCGGGCGAACGTGGCGGGCTGGAGCGTGCCGGGCATGCACAGGAGGAACCGCTCGTCAAAGAGGCCGAAGATCCCGTGGCTCCGCTTCGAGCGTAGGGCCAGCTCCGGCACCTCGGCGCGCGCCTTCCAGCCCAGGCTGTCGGGCGCCACGTCGATGCCGAGCGGGGCAACGTACTGGCACGCCTGGAGGCTCAGCAGCAGGCTCCCGCCGCGGCGCACGTAGCGGTTGAACGCGCTGACGGTCCGCTCGGCGAGCGCGGCTTGGGGCAGCTTGGTGTCGCTCGCGTAGTGCCACCAGACGACGTCGTAGCGCGAGAGCCTGGCCTTGCCCTCGGCGAGCGCCTGGAGGGGCACCAGCTCGATCGGCAACTCAAGATTGATCCGACAGAAATTGAACGCGGCCGCCTCTTCGGGCAGGAGGTCGTGCAAGTCGGCCACGTGACTGATGAAGCCGATCCGCGGCTTGCCTTTATCATCCTGGGCGGCGAACGCGGCGCTGCCCACCGCCAGCAGGACCGCGAGCGCAAGGCAACAGGTCCACCTCATCGGCATCTCTCCTCATCACTGCGTGCGCGCGCCACGCGGCAAGGCTCGCCCGCCACGCCGCAGCCATATGCCAGCATAGCATGGAGACGACACACCGGGAAGGTGGTTTCGGCCGTCGAAACACGCGCCAACACGACCGCGCCGAAGCGGCCGCGCCGAGGCGGCGGCATCACTCGGCGGGTTCGTCCGGCGCAGCGTCCGGGGCCAGGCGCCGGAGGCGCTCCTTGAGCAGGGCGATCTCCTGGGCGAGCCGCTTGGTGCGCTCCGACTCGGTCGAGACGGCGATCGAGAAATGGAACACGATCAGGATCAGGAAGAACAGCACGACCGTGAACAGGCCGTTGGACGGCACCTCGAACCCGAGCAGGCCGGTGACCTTGAACAGCAGCTTGCCCCACGCCGACAGCACGATCATGACCACCCCGGCCGCGAGCCACAGCAGCGCGTACCGCTCCTTGAGCCGGTTGCGACGGATGAAGTCGATCACGGCGATGGTGAACAAGGCGCTGACTATGATGGCGACAACCCGGAACGTCATGACCGCCTCCTTGTGATGCCACGAAGCAAATCGATAAGAATGGCAATGGTGACCTTGATCGCGTAGTAGGCGCCGACATGCGCGTTGATCGACGAGACGCTCGCGCGCCGCACGGCCATCGTCACCGGGACCTCGACGACGCGCAGACCCAGCCGATGGGCGTACATAAGCGACTCGGGCTCGGGGTAGTCCTCGGGGTAGCGCTCGGCGAACCGCAGAATCGCCCGGCGATTGGCCGCGCGGAACCCGGAGGTCGGGTCGGTCACGCGCCGCCGGGTGATCGCGCCGATCAGCCGGGCGTAGAAGGCGATGCCGAGCCGGCGCAGCCTCGTGGGCCTAAACGAGCCCTCGACGACCTCGAGGAAGCGCGAGCCGACGACCACGTCGACGTCGCCCTCGCCGAGCCGGTCGATGAGCGTCGAGATCTCGTCTGCGGGGTGCTGACCGTCGGCATCGAGCCGCACGACGGCATCGTAGCCCCCCTGGGCCGCGTAGCGATAGCCGACCTGCTCGGCCCCGCCGATGCCGAGGTTGATCGGCAGGTCGAGCACGACGGCGCCCGCCTCGGCCGCTCGGGCTGCCGTCGCGTCGGTCGAGCCGTCGTTGACGACGAGCACGGTCGTCTCGGGCATCGCCGCGCGCACCTCGGCGACGACGGCGCCGACCGTCTCGGCCTCGTTGTAGGCCGGCATCATGACGAGCGTCTTGTGCACGGGCACGGCAGCCTCGCACAACGGGGTGATCTCTCAACTATATCGGCTGTTCCTGGGGGGTGTCTGCCGTTTTTTTCCGAAGACCACGTCGGTTCTTTGATATGCTCGCCCGGTGAAGGACGGCCTCGGCACGACGGGCCGCACGAGGACGGGGCAGCGGAGCGTTGGGCACCGAGCAGAACAGACCACTGGTCAGCGTCGTCATCAACGCCTACAACGCCGAGGCGTACTTGCCCGAGTGCCTCGACGGCGTGCTGGCCCAAACGCTCACCGATTTCGAGGTCATCGTCGTCGACGACGCCTCGACGGACGCCACCGGCCGGATCGCCGAGGACTACGCCCGGCGCGACCCGCGCCTGCGCGTGGCGCACAACGAGCGCAACCTGGGCATCCCGGCTACCATCAACCGCGCGCTCGCGCTCTCGCGCGGCGAGCTCATCGCCAAGATGGACGCCGACGACGTGTCGATGCCCCAGCGGTTCGAAAAACAGGCCGCCTACCTGCGCACGCACCCCGAGGTGGTCATGGTCGGGAGCTGGTGGGCGTGGATCGACGCGGACGGCCGGGAGCTCGGCGCCCAGCAGCCGCGGCCGTCGAACCGGCGGCTCGCGCAGCAGATGTTGAGGCGCTGCGCACTCGTGCACACGGGCGTGATGATCCGGGGCGACGTGCTTCGGCGCATCAGGTACCGCGAGTTCTTCCGCTCGTCCGAGGACTACGACCTGTTCCTGCGTCTGTGCGAACACGGTGAGATCGCCATGCTGCCGGACGTGCTCGTCAAACAGCGGCTCAGATACCACGGCGTGACGGTCAAGCGCTTCCGCGAGGAGGCGCAGTTCGCGCGCTACGCACGCCTGTTCGCCAGGCAGCGACGGCGGCGCGGGGACGACGACTACGAACGCGTGGCCGCGAACCTCGACGCCGTCCGCCCCGCCACGTCGGAGCGAGCGAGCCACGCGTTCTACCACTACCGGCGCGGGTTGCTCAAAGTGACGCTCGGCGACATGGCCGGCGCGCGGCGCGAGTTCTGGGGCTCGCTCGTCGACGCGCCGTGGGACGTGCGGCTGGTGGCCTGGCTCGTGCTGACGCTCACGCCGAGGCCGCTCGTCAAGGCGCTGCGCGCGCTCGTGTGGCGGCTGCGCTGGGGCCATCCGCCGGAGTAGGGGGGCAAATCGGTGCGGGCATCCGTCGTCATCTGCACGCTGAACCGAAGCCGGGCGCTCACGCGCGCGCTGCGGGCGATCGAGGCGCAGACGGGCGTCGCGCCCGAGCAGGCCGAGCTCGTCGTGGTCGATAACGGCTCGATCGACGAGACGCCGACCATAGTCAAAGAGTTCCGCCGCTACGCGCGCTTCCCCGTGCGCTGGTGCGTCGACGAGCGGCTCGGCCTCTCGAACGCGCGCAACCGCGGCGTGGCCGACGCGCGCCACGAGCTCGTCGTCTTCCTCGACGACGATGCCGTGCCCACGCCCGGCTGGCTCGCCGCACACATCGCCACCGCCGACGAGACGCACGCCGACTGCGTCGGCGGGCGGATCACGCTCGCGTGGGAGACGCCGCGGCCGGCGTGGCTGCATCCGGCGCTCGATCCGTTCCTCGGGCGGATCGATCTCGGCGACGACCGGGGCGCATTCGATTTCCCGCACACGTACCCCGGCGGCGGCAACATCGCGTTCCGGCGAGCGGTCTTTGGGCAGGTCGGCCTGTTCGATCCGGCGCTCGGCGTGCGGCCCGGCCGCCTCGTCGGCTCCGAGGAGACCGACCTGTGCTACCGGATCGAGCGCGTCGGCGGCCGGCTCGTCTACGAGCCGCGTGCGCACGTGACGCACCCCGTCCCGGCGGCGAAGCTGACGAAGCAGTGGTTCAGGCGGCGCGCCTACCACGCCGGCCGGACGGCGTGCCTCGTCGAGCTGCGTCATTTCAGCCGCGCGGCGCTGCTGGCGCGCAACCTTGGGCGACTGCTTACCCGGCCGAAACCGGCACCCGGTGTTGCCGCGCTGCACCCGCCGCCGATGGCCGCGCGCCTGTTCTTGGCCGAGTTCCGCCTGCTGTTCGCACTCGGCTACCTCGCCGTGTTGCTCCGTCGCCGCTAGCTCCCGGAGGCAAGTGCCTCGCCTACGTGCCACAACCGCTCGCTGCGCCCGTTCTTGCAGATGCGTTGTGCCACCGGCTTCAGCCGGTGGGGCCTGGGGAATTGCCCGGCACGAGCACGCTTCAGCGCCGCGCCACCGGCGCGCCTGCTCGACAAGAGGCTTCAGCCACTGACATGAACGCCTGAAGGCAGGTGTCGGGAAGCACGCTGAAGCGCGCTGTCTCGTGTCGCGCGAGCCACCAACCACCGGCTGAAGCCGGTGGCAGAACTTACTTGGCCATAACCGCACAAGCCTGTTGAGCAAGTGCGATGTCGCCTTCTCTCTCGTTGCCCCGAAGGGGCTTCATGGCACAGCCCAGGGCAACGCCCTGGGTTGGAAGGGAGCAAAGCGTCGCCACATAGCCCAAAGGGCTTACAGAGAGGTTGGCGGGGACACCCATCGCCGCGGCACGCCAGAGCATACCGCCTAGATCCGAGCACGCGCTGCCTGCTCGATGACTTTGAGCGTCTGCTCGGCCGTGCGACGCCACGAGAAGCGGGTGAGGTTGCGGCGGCCGCGCTCGACAAGGTCGCGGGCAAGCGCCTCGTCGTCGAGCACGCGCTCGAGCGCCCCGGCCATCGCGGTCTCGTCGGTGGGATCGACCGCGAGCGCGGCATCGCCGTAGACCTCGGGCAAGCTCGCCGCGTTCGAGCTGACGACCGGCACGCCGGCGGCCATCGCCTCGAGCACGGGCAGGCCGAACCCCTCGAACAGCGACGGGAACGCGAACACGGCCGCGTTCCGGTAGACGATCCACAGCTCGCGCGCGCTCAGCCACCCGGTGAGAACGATGCGGTCCGCGCGCGGCGACTGGGCAATCGCCGCGTTCACCTCGGCCATGCCGCGGCCGCAAATGCCGACGAGAACGAGCTGGCGCGCGCAGCGCTCGGCCAACATGGCGTGCGCGCGCACGAGGGCCGGCATGTTCTTGTGCGGCCAGGCGTTGGCGACGGTGAGGATGTACGGCTCGCTCAGCCCGAGACGCGCAAGAAGCGTCGCCTGTTCGTCGTCGGGGATGTCGCCGCCGGCTGTCTCGTCGGCGGCAAGGTAGGTCACGTGCACGCGCTCGGCCGGCACGCGGCAGTACGTGACGATGTCAGCCTTCGAGTGCTCGCTGAGCGTGAGGATGGCGTCGGCTCGTCGCGCGGCACGCGGCACGAGGAAGCGCGTGGCGGCACGCGCCATCCCCGCAAAATCCTCCGGGTGGTGCACGAACTGCATGTCAAACGTCGAAACCACCGACGGGCACCCGAGCCGCAGCGGCGCCGTGTAGCCGGGCGACCACAGCACGTCAATCGAGTGCCGCCTAACGAGCTTCGGCAGCCTGAGCTGCTCAAACAGGATTCGGCGCGGGCGGCATGTGGCACCCACGCGGCAGCGAACGTCGGTCACGTTCACGCGTGCCGCCTGCGGGAACGTGCCCGCGTTCTCGCGATTGCAGAACAGGACGTACTCGTGCGAGTCACCCAGCGCGACGAGCTCGGCGAGCGTTTTCCGCAGGTACGTCTCGCTGCCGCCGACCTTCGACGGGATCAGGAACAACGTGTTGATGCCGATGCGCATGGTCGCTCCGTTGCCTGCGCACGAACAAGGCGGCTCGCCAGAGCCCCGCTCGGGCGCGGCGACTGGAATGTAGCCGCCGACGCTCCGCGTCGGACAAGCGCAAGCCCGTGGATCGCAGCGCCCCGCAACCTGCTCGAAGCCCCTTTAGGGGCGACCACGGGCTTGCGCCCGAGGCTACTCTCACTCGGCCCTAACGGGCCTCTTATGCTCGTGTCATCTTGGCCCATTAATGGTCACGCTTTCGTCTTCGGCCGTGCGTGGCGCTTCCACAGCCGGTCCCACAACCCCATCAGCGTGTAGGCGACGATGATGCGGACGTAGAACCATACGTGCAGCCAGTAGTAGCGCCGGCGGCCGCGCGCATACCGCCTCGCCACGCGCAGGGCGGCGCGCTCGGCCTTGTAGAACAGGTTGCTCGTCTTCGACGCCGGATGCCACCGGAACGCCGCCAGGGTGTCATGGACGATCGCGGGCTCGTGGCGCTGGGCGATCCGGAGCCAGTACTCGTAGTCGAACGCCCAGTCGAGCGACTCGTCGAGCAAACCCAGCTCCTCGAACAGCTCGCGCTTGAGAAACACCGCCGGCTGCGAGATGAAGTCGCACACGAGCAGTCGCTCAGCGCTGTAGCGCCGGATCCACGAGTTCTTGTACGCCGTAACGCCGCGCCGCACCTCGCGGTCGCCCTCGTCGATCACGCGGCACAGGCCGAAGCACCATTTCGCCTCGGGCCGACGCGCAAACGCGGCCGCGACCTTCTCGAACGCGCCGGCCTCGTACACGTCGTCGCTGTTGAGCCACCCGACGATGTCGCCCGTGACGCGGCGGAACCCTTTGTTGATCGCGTCGACCTGCCCGCGGTCGGGCTCGCTGAGCCACTTGATCCGGTCGCCGTAGCGGCCGAGCACGTCGAGCGTGCCGTCGGCCGAGCCGCCGTCGACGATCCAGTGCTCGACGTCGAAGCCGCCGCCCTGGCCAAGCACGCTGTCAATCGTCCGGCCGATAAACGCCGCCTGGTTGTACGACGGCGTGACAACCGAAAACGTCGGCTGGGCAACCGGAGCCGTCGGCGTCACGGGCCGGACTCCTCACCGAGGGTAATCCGCATCACGGCGCAGTAGTTCTCGGCGATCACGCGGTCGCGAGGAACGACCAGACGCCACGGCATCTCGACGGGCGGACTGCATACCACGCCGATCGTGTAGGTGCCCGCGGGCACCGCGGCCGGGATGATGAGCGCGTGCTCGACCTCGAAGCGCTCGCCCGCGTGCCACGTGGCCGGCGCCAAAGCGAGCTGGCCGAGCGCGGCGATCTCGCCGACCTCCATCTGTTTGTCGCCGCTGGCGATGGTGACGGCGCGGCCGGTCTCGTCGAAGAGCGCATAGCGCACGAGCAGGCGAGTCGGCAGCGGACGCATCAACTCCCAGGCCGACCGCACGCGGACCTGCACGTCGCCATCGAGCGGCTCCTCGGTCGCTTCGACGCCGAGCAGCTTGATCGTATCGCCGTACAGCGCCTCGACGGGGAAACGGTTCGCCACGGTCGGCTCTTCGACGCGCCGGATGAGCGCGGAGAGCTCGGGCGCATTCTTGCGCAGCAGAACGAGCTGACCGCGCCGCGCCACGATGCCCCAGTCGCCCTCGTCGAGCAGGCGATAGAAGTTGTCGGCATCACTCGGAGCGGCGAAAGACCGCGCCCACATCGCGCCGGGCCTCAAGTCGAGCAGCGCGTGGCTCACCTCGTCGGGCAGCGCGTACTCACGCTCGGCGACCACCTTCTCGTGGCCCATGTACGCATAGTGGAACGACGCGAGCACGCGGCGGCTGCTCAGCGCGGGCAGGAAGCGGAACGTGGCGACGGCTGGGGCATCCGTCGGCATCTGAGCCAGGAGCTCCTGGTGCAGGCGCACATCGGCCCGCTCACGCATCTGCGAGCCGGCCATGTTGCGCGGCGGGCCGGCCCGTGGCGCGATCTGGGGACTCCACAACACCCACGTGGCGCCGCTGACCAGCACGACGACGGCCGCCGGGATGTACCAGAACTGCTTGAGCACGCGGATGCGCAGCAGGCGCGCCAGACCGAGCACCGACGAGAAGAACAGCACGGGGATCAACGTCGCCGTGTACTGGAAATAGATCGTCGGCGGCGGCGCGTGAATGCGCGTATCGACCAGCAGATTGAGCGCGAACTGCGGCGCGCTGATGAGCAGCGCCTCCGGGTTCGCAACCGCGAGGTAACTCACCGGCGCAAACACCTTCTGCAGGTACATCGGCTTGTCCACCCGCGGGTCGTCCCGATCCTTCTTCAGTGCCACCCGAATCGTCTTGCCCGGCTTGGTCACCGCGGTCTTGATCACCTCGCCGGGCGTCTCGCCCATCTCGCCGTAGAGCCGGCCGAAGATGTTCTCGCCCTCGTTGTAGTGCGGGATGATGACGTGCAGGCAGACGACGAACCAGATGAGACCCGCTGCGGCCGGCGCGACGATCCAGTGCCAGCGCCGGCGCGCGATGAGCGCGTAGAGGCCGATCATCATCACCGTGAGCGCCACCTCCTCGCGGCACAGCATCGCGAGGCCGCCGAAGACGAGAAACGGCACGTACCGCTTCGCCCGGAACAAGTACAACGCGAACAGCAGCAGCACCGGCACGAACGAGAGCGCGTGGAACTCGAACAGGTTGATGAAGCCAAGCGCCGGATAGAGCAGGTACATGAGCGCGAACAGGATGCCCCAGAACCCATTCGTCTCTCGTCGGGCAAGCAGCAACAGCGGCACGGCGCCGGCAGCGAGCATGATCGACTGCGCGTACAGCAGCGTCAGCGGCGACGGCACCAGCTTGTAGAGCGGCGCGAGCACAAGCAAGATCACGGGCACGTGGTCCTTGAAGTAGCAGCCGGCGCGGATCTCGGTGAACATGAAGTCGCCGTGGGCCGTGTTCCACATCGCGTTCGAGAAGATCGCGAGATCGAAATCGCTGTAGTTGAAGTGGCGGTACTTGAAGTGCGAGATCGCGCAGAAGGTCGCCGCGTACGCGACGGCGAGCACGAGGACCACGACCAGCCCGTAGCGCGTGCACCAGAGCAAGAAACCGGGCACCACGGGCCGCGCCGCCACGCCCGGCTTGCGCGGGAAGCGCTGCGCACTCGCGGGCTGTGGCCGCGAGCGCGACGGTTTGCGCTTCTTCCGCTTGTGCGATACACGCCGCCGTGTCCGTCTCGTCACAACTCGCTCCTAGGTGCGCATCGACCAGAACCGCCGCCGGACAAGCAGCCGCAGCGTGTCGACGACATTCTGCAGCACGCGCATCTTCGAGCCGCCCTGCTTGCGGTCGTACCGAAGGTGGAACGGCACCTCGGCCACCCGCGCGCCGGCCGCACACAGCTTCAGAAGCACGTCGAGCATGACGACGAACCCGGCCTGGTCAACGAACCGGTCGCCATAGATATGGAACCCGCGCTTCAGCGTCTCCCAGCGATAGGCGCGGTAGCCGCACGTGTAATCGCGCACGCCAAACTCCGGAAACAGGCTGCGCATCAGCAAGCTCGCGCCCCAACTGCACGCTCGACGCGAATACGACACCCCCTTCATCGCCGCCCGCGCCCGGCCAAAGCGCGAGGCGATCACCACGTCGTACCCGTCGCGCAGTCGCGCCAGGAGCGCAGGCGCCTTGGCCGGGTCCATCGTGTCGTCGGAATCCATCGTAACCACTAGGTCGCCCGGTCCGCCGCGACGGATGCAGTAGTCGAACCCCGTTCGAACCGCCGCGCCGAGCCCGCGATTCGCGCTGTGCGCGAGCACCTCGAGCGGCGCCGGCGGCTCGGCGGCCCGGGCCGTCTCGGCGGTGCCGTCCGTGCTGCCGTCGTCGACGAGCACGATCCGGTAGGCCCAGCCGTTCGCGCTCGCCACGTCGCGGATCTTGCCCACAAGGGCGCCGATCGCGGCCGCCTCGTTGTATGCCGGCAGCATGAAGCTGATCACGAAGCTCGCTTCCAGATCGATGCGGATGTGTTCGTCCCCGTCGTCGGCGAGCCATTATAAGCGAACTTCACGCCCGCGCGGCGAGGAAACTGCGCACGGCCCGCGCGATGCGCTCGGCGGCACGGCCGTCGCCGTACGGGTTCGGCGCGCGCGCCATCGCGTCGTAGGCCGCGCGGTCGGTCAGCAGCTCGTTGACGGCGCCGACGATGCGCTCGGGATCGGTGCCGACGAGGCGCGTCGCGCCGGCCTCGATCGCCTCGGGCCGCTCGGTCCGCTCGCGCAGCACAAGCACGGGCGTCTCGAGCGACGGCGCTTCCTCCTGCACGCCGCCGGAGTCGCTCAGCACGAGTGCGGCGCGCTTCATCGCGTGGACAAAATCGGGGTAGCACAGCGGCTCGATCAGGTGCATGCGCGCGACGCCGTCAAGCACCTCGTGCGCGGCGCCGCGTACCTTCGGGTTCGGGTGAACGGGATAGACGATCTCGACGTCGGCCCGCCGCTCGGCCAGCGAGCGGAGGGCCTCGAACACGCGCCGCAGCGGCTCGCCGAAGCTCTCGCGCCGGTGCGCGGTGACGAGCAGGACGCGGCGGCCAGCCCAGTCGAGACGGCGCAGCGTCCCGTCCTCGAACTCGTGCGGACGGCCGGCCACGTCGAGCAGCGCATCGACGACCGTGTTGCCGGTGACGTGGATCGACGCGGCATCGACGCCCTCATCGAGCAAGTTGCGCTTGGCGGCTTCTGTCGGCGCGAAGTTCAGGTCGGCCACGACCGAGATGAGCCGCCGATTGATCTCCTCGGGGAACGGGTTGTGCTTGTCGCCCGTGCGGAGGCCGGCCTCGACGTGGGCGACCGGGATTCTCAGGTAGTACGCCGCAAGCGCCGAGAGGAACGCGGTCGTCGTGTCGCCCTGGAGCACGACGAGCGCCGGCTCGATCTGCGCATAGGTCTGCTCGAGGGCGGGCAGCAGGCGCGCCGACAGGTCGAACAGCGTCTGGTCGGGCCGCATGATGTCGAGGTCGAGGTCGGGCGTCAGGCCGAACACGTCGAGCACCTGGTCGAGCATCTCGCGGTGCTGCGCGGTCGCCACGAGCGCCGTCTCGACCGCCTCGCGCCGCAGCGCCTTGACCACCGGGGCGAGCTTGATCATCTCGGGCCGGGTGCCCGCGAGCACGGCGACCGTCTGCGTCATGGTCGGCCCTCCGGTTTCGTGCCGGTCACGATGAGCGCGTAGCCGAGACGCCGCGCGAGCGGCGCGAGCAGCACCTCGAGCACGTCGAGCACGCGGCGAATCCAGCGCGGGTACAGCAGCCGGTACCCGTCGCACGCCGGCGGGAACAGCAGCAGCGCCCGCGTCCGCACGTTGCCGAGACCCGCGCGCCGCGCGACGCGCCGCATCGTGCGCGCGCTCACGTGGCGCTCGGTGCCGAAGCGCCAGCGGCCCCGCTTGATCAGCCACGCCTTGGCCCACCGATACCACAGGCACGCCGCGTTCGGCACCACCGCGAGCACCTGTCCGCCGGGCCGTGCGGCGGCCACCATGCCGCGCAGGGCGGCCTCGATCCGCCCATCGTCGAAGTGCTCGATCACGCCGGAATTATACACGAGGTCGAACGTCCCGTCCGGAAACGGCAGCCGGAACAGGTCGGCCTGCACGAGGTCGAGCGTCGGCGGCCGAGCGCGCGAGGCGAGCGCAAGCGCCTCGCCCGACAGGTCGAGCCCGACGGCGCGCGACCACCGGCCGCTCGCGAGCATCTGCCCGAGCACGCCGGCGCGACCGCAGCCGGCCTCGAGCACGAGGTGCGCCGCCGGCACCAGGCGCGGCAGCGTTCTGAGGAACGCGCGCTCGTAGTCGGACACGTACCGCCGCTCGGCCCACACCGCGTCCCAGACGGTGTCGCCCGTCGCGCTCATCGCTCGGGCATTCCCGGCTCGTGCGGCAGGTGCGGCTGCCGCGCTGCCTCGAACAGCTTGTTCCAGTTGAGCTCGACGACGATGAAGGGGACGGCGGGGTTCCCCCAGAAGCCAACCCCGCGCCGGAGGAACTGCTGCTCGAGCCAGCGCGGGTCCGGATAGACGATGCGCATGGCGCCGTAGACGATCATGCTCGACACATGATCGATGAACGTCTTCGTGTACTCGACGCCCCTATAGTTCTCGTCGGGCACGATCCTCAGGTTGTCGATCAGCAGGTATTTGACCACCTCTCTGTAATAGGGGCGAAGTGCCCTCCAGCGGTTCGCCTCGAGCATCATCGAGTTGAACCGTTCGACGTTGACGCCCGCCCACGTAGTCGGACAACCCGAGTAGTACCACGTCGCCGAGGTCCACACCGAAAGCACGGGCCATTGGTCCTCGTTGAGATCGCGGATCGCGCGTGCCGCCTCGATCAGCGACTCGGGCGCGTTCTGGCCAAGGCCCCGCCATTTCCACCACTGCCCCTCACGAAACGTCAACGCGCGGTCCTCGCTCGGCGGACGGAGCGTCGGCGTGCGGTAGCTGGGGATCAGGACAACGGTCACGGCGGCCCACACGAGCCCGATGCCGCTCGCGGCAAGCACCAGCACCCGGCCATGGCGCCGAGCACGGCCCAGCAGATCGCACAGGCCGATGCCCGTGCCGGCGGCCAGCACCGGAATCGCCGAGATGAAGTGGCGCGGGTCCACAGTCCGGATGTACACGGCCCCGAGCAGCAGCAGCCCCAGCGACATCAGCATCGGCGTGGTCGCGCCGAACCCGGCGATGCCGCCGTGGCGTCGCGCGACAAACAGGTGCCCGAGGCAAAACAGCGTCAGCGCAGCGCCGAGCCAGCCGTGTGCGGCCCACCACTCCCCGAGGATCTCCCTCGGCGTGCGGCCGAAGGTCTCCTTGAGCATCTTCTTGGCGTCAAACTCCTCTCGCTTCTTCGGGGCAGTTGCCGAAAGACCCCCGCCGGCAGGCTGGAGGTCGCCCGAGGGGTCGCGAGCCGAGGCGAGCTGCGGCGGCGGTGGCGGGTCTGCGCCGGCGCGGGCGAACAGTCGCAGCGGCCTCGGCACAAGCTCGGCCTCGACCGGCACGTAAATCGTCCTGAACCGCGCGAGCGGGCTCTGACACAGCGCGTACATGCCGACGGCGAACGCACCGAGAAAGACGGCCGCCAACACAGCCATGCCGATCGCGTGCCGCCACCGCCGCCTCACGAGCATCCAGGCACCGCTCAGCACCACGACCGGCGCGAGGATGTAGCCCGTCTGCTTGCTCAGCAGCGCCAGCGCGCACGCCGCCCCCGCGAGGAAGTAGAGCTTCCAATCGGTCTGGCTCAAGGCGATCGTGATCGCCACCGCGGCGAGCATGAACGTCAGCGCGGACAGAACCTCGACATAGAAGATCTGCGTGCACACGTGGACGACGCTGAACAGCAGCGTCACCGCGACGGCGATCCGGGCAGCCCCCGCGCTGACCCACGCGCGCAGAACCCAGTACAACGCGCCGAGCATGATGCCGCAGAGCACGACGTTGACGTACGGCAGCGCCGCCCGGCCGCCGGCGAGGTAGAACGGCGTCGCAAGCCAGTGGAACAGCGGGTGCGTGTTGTTCGGCACGCCCGAGTAGAGGTGGGTCAGCCTCACCGGCGAGTGGCCGGACTCGACGAGGTGTTCGACGATGTAGGTGTGGAGGCACTCGTCCGTGAAGAACCGCGCCCCGCCGACGATGCGCGCACTCTTGACAAGGAAGAACAGACAAACCGCCGCCAGGGCGACGTCGAGCCCGAGGCCCATCCAGCGCCGCGCCGGCGCCGGCAGCAGCTCGGCCGGCGCGCGCTCGGCGAGGTGGGCGCGCCGTGGCCGGGCGTGCTTCTTGCGTTTCTTTCTCTTCCGGCCCACGCAGTTACCTCGACGGGGACGGGCCACACCCTAGCACGCGCCCTGCCAACCGACCACCCCTTTTGCGCCTTGACCAACGCGCCGTACGCGGCGCCGGTCGCCCGTCATCTGACCGACCTGCCGCACGGAGCAACGGTGGGCGAGACGCCGCCCGAGGTGTCATCGGCAACGTCATCGAGGCGATGGGCCGCGCGCTCTAGCCGCCGGGGAGCGCGCGGGCGCGGAGCTGGCGCTGGTAGAGCTCCTCGAGGTAGGCGCCCAGCACGAGCGAGGCCATCCGGACCGTTTCCGAATCGGTGCGCGAGCAGATCACGCACGGCGCCGTCGTGCCCGGAATGGCCGTGGCGAGCAGCCGGGACGGCTCGGTCTGCGTGACGAACTTGTAGAAGATGTTGGCCGACTCGATGTCGGGGAAGATCAGGATGTTGGCCTCGCCCGCGACGGGGCCCGACGCGCCCTTCTCGGCGGCCACCACGGGGTCGAGCGCCAGGTCCAGCGACAGCGGCCCCTGGAACGCGGCGCCGGCGAGCGTCTCGTCGCGCTCGGCCTCGCTCGTGAAGTAGTCGGCGAGCTCCCGGGCCATCAGCGTCGAGGGGATCCGGGGGGTGGTGCGCTCGATGGCCGACAGGAACGCCACGCGCGGCTCGATGTCGAGGTAGCGCGCGAGCTTGAGCGCGCCACGCACCTCCTCGACCATCACGTCGAAGCTGTCGGTCTCGGTGTTGATAGCCGCGTCGGCGAACACGATGAGCCGGTCGTGACGCGGCAAGTAGGTAACGCAGCTCATGTTCAGCCGGCCGCCGCTCGAGAGGCCGTCTTCCTTGTCGACGATCGCCTTGATCAGCTCGCCGGTGTGGACGAGCCCCTTCATCAGCATGTTGGCTGCGCCCTCGCGCACGAGGCGGACCGCCGTGCGCGCAGGCGCGGCGTGCTCGTGTCCGTGCGCACGAGTCGGGGGCTCGACGATCGTGAAGCCGTACTTATCGAGGTCGATCTCAAGCGCTCGAGCCTCGGCCTCGATGGCCGCTTGCTCCCCAACGAGCAAGGCGCTCTTGATGACGCCCTCGTCGCGCGCGTCGCGCAGCGCCTCGAGCGATTCCCGATTCGGCACGCACAGGGCGATCGTCTTCGGGGCCTGCCTGATGACGCGTTTGGCGTGGTCGAGCAGGTCGCCCAGCCGGTCGACCGGCCGCGGCGTCCTGACCAGCGGCTTGGGCTCGTACGCGGCGGCGGCGACCTCGCCGCTCAGGCAGCGGTGCGTGCGCTCGACCATCGCGTACTGCTCGAGCGAGCCGGGATACACGTACACGGGCAGCTCGTCGAGCGGGCCGGCGCCGAGGCGCTCGGCGATCGCCTCGAGCAAGAGGCCGGACCGGGCGCCGCCGCCCGTGAACAGGATCGCCTCGAGCGGCCCGGCCACCGAGCCACCGCCGGCAGTTGCCATGGCCCCGACTGCCTTACTGATCTGATACGCGAGGGCGTTGACGGCCTCGGCCGCCTCGGCGTCGCCGTCGCGCACGCGCGCCTCGATCTTGCGCAGGTCGGCCGTCCCGGTGTACGAGCGCAGGCCGGCGTTCTGGGCGAACTCGCCGAACAGGATCTGCTCGCGCGTCGCGCCGCGCTCCCACAGGTAGATGGCGTAGTCGATCGCGTCGCCGAGCTGCGGGGTGCCTCGCTGCGGCGTGAACGGCGGCTCGCCCAGCAGCGCGTTGTTCACGTCGACGGCCCGGCCGCCTCGCAGCGCCACGACCGAAATGCCCCCGCCGAGATGGCACACCACCAGGTTCGTCTCGGCGAGCTGCTTGCCCAGGTGCGCGGCGAGCAGCCTCGCGGTGGCGAACACGTTGAGCGCGTGGAAGACGCTGCGGCGAACGAAGCCCTTCTTGCCGGCGTACTGCGCCAGCGGCACCATCTGATCGCTCGTGACCGGATCGAGCGTAAAGGCCGGTATCTTCAGCCCACTCTCGCTGATGATGCCGAGCGCGATCGGCACGCCGTAGTTGCACGGGTGTTCCATCTCGGCACTCTCAATGTCGCGCACCAGACGCCGATCGGGCTGCCACGAGTCCTCGCGCACCTCGTTGAGCCGGATCAGACCGCCGTCGGTCGGCAGCAGGAAGCCGCCCCGCACGCAGATGGCCAGCAGCGCGCCGAGCTCGGCGCCATGCTCGCCCAGGAAGCCGAGGACGAGCTCCTTTCGGTAGCGGATCCGGCCCCGCCGCGTCAGCTTGGGGTCGTCGTGGAACAGCTCGGCCTCGTGGAAGCGCAGTTGGCCATCGACGACCTGGCCCAGGCCAAGCTTCGACGAGAGCGAACCGGGATTTACCGCCAAGGTGTAGCCCGGCCCGGTGGCACCGAGGTCAAGCTCGGTCAGCTCCGCAACCGGCAGGTCGAACGTGAGCGTGATGAGACGGTCAGTCTGCGCCATTCGTTATCCCCCTGTGATGTACGCACAACTCGCCGTCCGCCACCCACATCAAGACCCACGTGAGAGCAGCAACGGCAAGACGCGGCGAAGCGTGCCCGGACAAGACAATGGACAAGCAAGACGGCGAGAGCCTTCGGCCCCCGGCGTTTACCCGGGGCGGCCAATTCAGAGACATCCCTAACCAAGACAGGGACAGAACCCCCTCAACCAAGTACCGCAAAGCACGAAAGGCCAGCGGCCCGAGAGCCCGGCAGACGCCTTATCCGAGCAATGCGCTGAACCAACCTATACACCGAGTCGCTCCGCCTGTGCAAGGCACCATTGCAGGACCGTGGGCGCATGGCGCTACGATTCACGGCCCGCAGGTCCCGGCGCCTTGAGCTTGCGGTACAGCGTCTTGCGGTCGACGCCCAGGATCTGAGCGGCCCGGACCTGGTTGCCGCCGGTGCGTTCGAGCACTTCGAGGATGTAGCGATCCTCGAGGCGGCGCAGCGTCATCGCCTCGTCGGCGCCCGCCTTGAACAGGCCGTCCTGCTTCCCCGTGACGGTGCCGGGCAGATCGCTCGGCTGGATGGTGTCGCCGGTGCTCAGGGCGACGGCGCGCTCGATCGCGTTCTCGAGCTCGCGCACGTTGCCCGGCCACTCGTAGCTCATGATCGCCTTGAACGCCTCGGGCGACATCGCCGGCGCGGGCCGGCCGTGCTCGGCGGCGAACCGCTCGAGGAAGTGCTGCACGAGCAGCGGGACGTCCTCGGGATGCTCAACGAGCGGCGGCACGTCGATGCTGATCACGTTGATGCGGAAGTACAGGTCCTCGCGGAACCGGCCTTCGCCAACGAGCGCATTCAGGTCGTGGTTCGTGGCGGCGATCAGCCGCACGTCCACCTCGACCGCCCGGGTTGCCCCGACCCGCCGCACCTGGCGCTCCTGCAGCGTGCGCAAGAGCTTGGCCTGCATCGCGCCGGGCAGCTCGCCGATCTCGTCGAGAAGCAGCGTCCCGCCGTCGGCCACCTCGAACAGGCCGGGCTTCGTGTCGGTGGCGCCCGTGAACGCGCCCTTGACGTGACCGAACAGCTCGCTCTCGAGCAGCATCTCGGGGATCGCCGCGCAGTTGATGGCAACGAACGGCTTGCCCTTGCGCGCGCTGTTGTAGTGGATGGCCTTGGCCACCAGCTCCTTGCCCGTGCCGCTGCGGCCCGTGATCAGCACGGTCGAGCGCACGCGGGCCACGCGCCGGATCAGCTCGAAGACGGTGTGCATCTGCTTCGACTTGCCGATGAGCCCGCCGAAACGGTAGCGCTGCTCGACCTCGCCGCGCAGGCTCTCGAGCTCGCGGTGCAGCGCGCGCTGCGCGAGCGCCTTGTCGAGCACGAGCAGGATCTCGTCCATCTTGAACGGCTTCGTGACGTAGTCGGCCGCGCCGCGCTTCATCGCCTCGACGGCCGAGTCGATGCTGCCAAACGCGGTCACGAGCACGACGATCGTTTCGGGCGCGCGCTCCTTGACGCGCTCGAGCAGCGTCATGCCGTCCATCGCCGGCATCCGGATGTCCGAGAGCACCACGTCGGCCGGATCGTCGTCGAGCAGGGCGAGTGCGGCGACGGCCGACGTGCGCGTCGAGACACGGTAGCCGTGCTCGCCGAGCACCTTGCGCAGCACCTCGAGCATCTGCGCGTCGTCGTCGATGGCGATCAGGTGCGCCTGCTTACTCATCGGCCCGCCTCCGCTCGAGCGGCAGGCGCACGGTGAACGTGGCGCCGTAGCCAGCGCGGCTCGAGACGCGGATGTCGCCGCCGTGGTCCTCGACGATGCGCTCGCTCACGGCGAGCCCGAGGCCCGTGCCCTCGCCGGCGCCCTTCGTCGAAAAGAACGGCTCGAAGATGAGCGGCCGGTGCTTCGGCGCGATCCCCACGCCGGTGTCCTTGAACGCGATCGCCAGCACCGGCTCGCGCCCCCCGCTCGAGGTGCGCCGGCGCGCGCGCCGGGTCGTCACCGTCAGCGTGCCGCCGGTGGGCATCGCGTGGGTGGCGTTGAGCCCGAGGTTGACGAACACCTGCTCGAGCTGGCCGCGGTCGGCCGGCAGAAGCGGCAGACGCTCGTCGAGCTCGAGCCGCAGCTCAACGCCGGCCTTCTCGGCCGGCCGGGCGAGCACGGCGGCGGTGTCGGTCACGAGCTGGTTGACGTCGAGCGGCTCGACGCGCAGCGGCTTCGGCCGCGCGAAGTCAAGCAACCGCCGGATCATGGCGGCGATCCGCTCGGTCTCGCCGATGATGCCCCGCAGCTCGGTGCGGCGCGCGCTCGTCTTGTCGAGGTGCATAAGCACGTACTCGGCGTTGCCGCTGATGATGTTGAGCGGGGTGCCGATCTCGTGCGCGATCCCGGCGGCGAGCTGACCGAGGCTCGCGAGCTTCTCGGCCTGTTGGACCTGGCGCTCGAGCTCGTGGCGCTTGATCTGCTCCTGCATCCGGACGAGCTGCTCGCTGCGGCGGCGCTGCTCGCGTAACTGCAGCGCCTGGAACCGCTCGGCGAAATCGGTCAGCAGCCGCTCCATCGCCCGCCCAACAACCCGGCACGCGCCCGACGTGCCGACCGAGCCGATGCCGTCGAGCCGCGTCACGAGCAGATCGCGGCACAAAAAGAGCGAGCGGATCACGTCGCCGATGCCGAACTCGTAGCGCAGCCGCATCTCGGCGAGCCGCGCCACGTAGCGCGCGCCTCGCGGGTAGCGGCCCGTCTCGATCAGGTGGGCGATCACGTCGAGGTTCGTCTCCATCGCCCGCACGAGCGCCGGCTCGGCCATCCGCCGGTACGCGGCCAGGCGAGCCCGGAGCACGCCAGCCCACTCGCGCGCGATCTTGCCCACGTGGCGGCGGATGTAGGCTGCGACCTCGGAACGCTGCATTGGCGGGGCCTCCTCCCCAAACTTAAACTGGGGCAATATACCCCATGAAATTAGGGACAGGCACTAATTTTGCGGAAAATTAGTGCCTGTCCCTAATTTCGCGCGGGCGGAAAAAACTCCGGGCGCCGAAGGAGGGGTCCACCCTCCTCCGGCGCCCGTGCCGTTTCCTACCTCCCAAAACGCGCCCGGTGGGCGCAAGAGCGGTGCCGGCACTTCTCTCGCACAACGCGAGCGGGCTACCGGCCGACCCATGTTATCTAAAGCCGGCGGTCGAGCTTGCTGCTGCGATCCAACTGCGAGCCGACAAATCTGAAGCCCGCCGCCGGGAATCCGTTGTCGATGCGCTCGCTAAACGACCTCCACAGGTATCGGCACTTTTTGCCGCCACTTGAGCGGAAAACGCACGAGTGAAGGGATGATGTTGCGGCAACAGGGCCGGCGGTTTCAGTCCGCGCCCGGAAAGAGGCGGAAGCTCTTGAGCTCGCCGTGCTTGAATGTGCGGTAGAACTCGTAGGCATCCTCATCGGTCGAGAGGTCGACCTGCTTGGCCCCGCTGCGCGAGAACGCCTCCTCGATGAGGCGGCGTCCGACGCCCTTGCGGCGATGATCGGGTGCGACGATAAGGACCGGCATGAAGGCTTGAATGGCGCCGTCGGTGAGCATATGGACGACGCCCGCGACGCCGTCCTCCTCGACGGCCACGAGAGCGATCGCGCCTGGCGCCGTGAGCGCGCGCCACGTCGTCTCCGGATCCTCGGCGTAGGCCAGCCACCCCTCGGCCTTGAATAGCTCCATAACGCCGGCAAGATGCCTACGCTCGATCGGCTCATACTGCATCGCGACAGTATCCTTCCCGTTCTTACCTCTGCGGCCTCTGTGATCTCTGCGGTGAGGCTTCCCTGTTCTACAGCGCGCTGATACGGGCGATGTAGGCGGCGTAGGCGGCGCGGATGTCGCCCATGGCGTCGGCGCCGAACTTCTCCAAAAAAACGTCGGCGAGGGCGAGGGCGACAGCGGCCTCGGCCACGACGCACGCGGCCGGCACGGCGGTGGTGTCGCTGCGCTCGTAGATGGCCTCGGCCGGTTTCTTCGACTGCATGTCGACCGACTTGAGCGGCTGGCGCAGCGTCGAGATCGGTTTCATGGCGGCGCGCAGCACGAGCGGCATGCCGTTCGTCATGCCGCCCTCGAGGCCGCCGGCGTGGTTCGTCGTCCGGGTGTACTTGAAACCCTTGCGCTTGGGGTCGCGGAGAATCTCGTCGTGCGCGGCCGACCCGGGCGCGAGCGCGAGCTTGAAGCCGTCGCCGATCTCGACGCCCTTGATCGCCTGGATCGACGTGACGGCCTGCGCGAGCCGTCCGTCGAGCCGGCGGTCGTATTGGGCGTAGCTACCGAGGCCGGGCGGCAGGCCGGTGGCGACCACCTCGAAGATGCCGCCGAGCGTATCGTTCTGCTCGATCGCCTTGTCGATCACGCCGATCATCTCGGCCTCCATCATCGGGTCGGCGCAGTTGATGCGCGACTCGGCCTTCAGCGCCTCAATCTCCCCAGAGGTCTTGCCCGTGACGTCGGCCGAGATACCACCGATGTTCACCACGTAGCTCATGACCTCGATGCCGAACGCCCTGAGCAGCAGTTGCGCGAGCGCCCCGGCGGCCACCTGCGACGCGGTGCCGCGCGCGCTCGAGCGCTCGAGGATGTCGCGGGCGTCGGTGCGGTCGTACTTGACCACGCCGGCCAGATCGGCGTGGCCGGGCCGCGGCCGTGTGATCGCCGGCTTCTCGCTGATCGAGAAGTCGGCGTTCTTGATGGTGAACGAGACCGGGCCGCTGATCGTCTCGCCGTTGCGCACGCCGGCGGTGAAGTGGACGCGGTCGGTCTCGATCTGCTGGCGCTCGCTGCGGCCGTAGCCGCTCTGGCGGCGGGCGAGCTGGGCGTTGATGAACGCCTCGTCGATCGCAAGGCCCGCGGGGAGGCCGTCGACGATCGTCGTCAGGCACTCGCCGTGCGATTCGCCGGCTGTCAGGTATCGCAGCATGGTGAAGAAACCTCGATCCCCCTGTGATCGCCCCATGATAGCAACGAGCCTTGGCGGCACAAGGAGAAAAGGGGGGGTCGCCTCCCGCCGCTCTTCGTGCTAAGTAAGTGTGAACTTCGGCGCCGCAGGCGCATCAAAGAGCAAGTTAGGCACGCGGAACGAGGAGACGATCGCCCCGTGGCACGGTTCGACTACCGACAGCTCGGGCCGCCCGAGACGCATGGGCTGCTGCACACACGGCCCGATGAGAGCGCGTTCCGCACGGCGACCGCCGGGCAGAAGCTCGTGCTGCTGGCGGCGATCGCCGCGTGCATCGCCTACGTCGTGCTGGCGGGCTTCAGCCCCGGCACGGTGGGCGTGCGCACCATCCGGCTGCTGGTCTTCATCAACTTCCTGTTCACGCTCTTCTACGTGGTCCACTCGCTCTACAAGCTGCTGCTCATCACGATGTCGGCCCGGGCGGCGCGCGAGATCGTCGTGAGCGAAGAAGAGGTCGCCGCGCTCGACGAAGCCGCACTCCCCGTCTACACGATCCTCGTGCCGCTCTATCGCGAGACCGAGTCGCTCCAAAAACTGGTCAAGGCGCTCGAGGAGCTCGACTACCCGGCCGAAAAACTCGACATCAAGCTCCTGCTCGAGGAGGACGACGACCTGACAGTCAACTTCGCCAGGACGCTCGAGCTGCCGCCGCAGTTCGAGACGATCATCGTGCCCGACTCGATGCCGAAGACGAAGCCGAAGGCGTGCAACCTCGGCCTGGCCCGCGCGCGCGGCGACTACCTGGTGATCTACGACGCCGAGGACCGGCCCGAGCCCGACCAGCTCAAGAAGGCCATCATCGGCTTCGCACGTGTTCCCTCCGACGTGATTTGCCTCCAGGCGAAGCTCAACTTCTACAACCGCAACCAGAACATCCTGACCCGGTGGTTCGCCACCGAGTACTCGACCTGGTTCGACCTGTACCTGCCGGGCCTGGGCGAGATCGGCTCGCCGATCCCGCTCGGCGGCACGTCGAACCATTTCAAGACGAGCGTGCTCCAGGAGCTTTCCGGGTGGGACCCGTACAACGTGACCGAGGACTGCGACCTCGGCATGCGCCTGTACCGGCGCCGGTACCGGACCGTGATGCTCGACTCGACCACGTGGGAGGAGGCGTGCAGCCACCTCGGCTACTGGATCCGGCAGCGGTCACGCTGGATCAAGGGCTACATCCAGACCTACCTGGTCCACATGCGCCGGCCGCTGCGGCTGCTGAAGCACCTGGGATTGAGGAACTTCGTCAACTTCCAGTTCGTGATCGGCGGCAACGTCCTGCCGTTTCTTCTGAACCCGATCTACTGGCTGCTCGCGGCGCTGTGGTTCGGCACCCGGCTGGAGCTGCTGACCGAGCTGTTCCCGACGTCGATCTTCGTGATGGGCGCCATCTGCCTGTTCGTCGGCAACTTCTCGTTCATCTACATCGGCATGATCGGCGCCTACAAACGGCAGTACCACGACCTGGTGAAATATGGCCTCATCATCCTGCCGTACTGGGTGCTGATGAGCATCGGCGCCTGGAAGGGCTTCCTGCAGCTCGTGCGCCGGCCCCACTTCTGGGAAAAGACCAAGCACGGCCTCCACCTGCGCACCGCCGGCGAGGAGGCCCCACCTCCGCAACCCGCCACCGAAGCGACCGGCTGAAAACGAGGAGAGCCCCGTTCCTTACTATCGCATCCCAGGAATACGTTCTTATAGCCTCTCACGCTGAGAGGATCTTCGAGGGCGCTTGCAAGGGCTGGACTCAGCGGAGCCCGTTTCAACGGGCTTGTTCCATTCCTGCATAGGCCAGCCCTTCAGGGCTGGTCGACGGCGACATCGTCTCCATTCCGGCAGCCCGTTTCAACGGGCTTTCGTACAGAGGGCTTAAGCCAAAACGGGAAGGACGTTGAAACGCCCTCATGGGATCTGGGTGCGCACCGCTGGACCAGCCCTCAAGGGCTGGCCTATGAAGGACGAGGGCGTTGAAACGCCCACGAGCTCACGTTGCACGGGACACTCTTGGCGCCTCGAGAAGGGCAACCTGTATTCCGGACCCTGATTCAAGAATAGGGGAAGCAGGTGCCTGTCCCTGTCTTCGTGAGAAACGCGGGCTAGCGCATCCGGGGAGAGGCTCCCCCTTCACGCCACTCGAAGTACGAGAAGCGGCCGTAGTAGCGGCGCTTGAAGGGATCGTGCAGGACGATGTGGAGGGTGCGGCCGACGAGACGTTCGGGCAGCGGGCCCGGGTCGTGCGGGCTCGCCGGGCTGTGGAACACAAGGGTGACCCGGTCGCCTGAGCTCAGGCGGCCGCCGGAGTCCGAGAGGACGCGCACGACACGGAAGCGGGCGCGGATGTTCGCACCGCCGGGCTTGTCCGCCTCGTCGAGGAGCCGCTGGAAGTCCTTGAGCGTCCGGGCGCCGCGGAGGCCGGGCACCAGCTCCGCCCGGTCCTGGTAGACGCCGATGAACTCGACCCCGCGCGGGCCGGGCCGCCCTTGGCCGATCCCCGACAGCCCATAGAGGAGACCGCACGACGTCAGGAACACGCAACAGGCC